>Ga0160464_100276_pt1 | contig 47175 bp, 43 predicted proteins | sample HID1971I_E11MG_FD_108275 | JGI IMG/M metagenome (GOLD analysis project Ga0160464, IMG submission 108275) | Enriched millipede-associated microbial communities from UW Madison campus, WI, USA - HID1971I_E11 MG | ecosystem: Host-associated > Arthropoda: Insects > Digestive system > Unclassified ... | reverse complement strand
CAATCGCCTGTGCCGCGGCCGGTGTGAAGTGCTTAGGCTGGGGATAGCTGTTTCTTTGGTTACTTTCTTTGCAGCAGCAAAGAAAGTGACTGCCGCCCCGCACAGGGGCAGAGCTAATAGACCAAAAAGCAATCGGGATCCGGCGGCAAAAAAGCCCATCAAACAACCCCACGACTGGCCGCAGCCGCCCTCCCTCGCAACCAATTAATGCTAGCAAAAAGCACCACAGCAAACACGATCAACATCGTCGCGACCGCGAGAATCGACGGATCGATCGAATCGCGGATACCGCTCCACATCTGCCGCGGCACGGTCCGCTGATCCGGCCCGCCGATAAACAGAATCACGATCACTTCATCGAACGAAGTCGCGAAAGCGAACACACTGCCCGTGGCGACCGCCGGCGTAATGAGCGGCAAGGTCACGCGTCGGAACGCAGTCCAAGGCTTCGCACCGAGACCGGAAGCCGCGCGCAAGAGACTCTGATCGAACGACAACAACGAAGCCGTCACCGTAATCACGACGAACGGCGTACCCAGCGCCGCGTGCGCGAAAATCACGCCGGGATACGAATTCACGAGCCCGAGCGGCGCGAAGATCAGATAGAAGCCCGCCGCGACGACGACGATCGGCACGATCATCGGCGAGATGATGATCGGCATGATCACCGAGCGCAGCGGAAACTGTGAACGCGAAAGACCGAGCGCCGCGAGCGTGCCCAGGCACGTGGCGATCAACGTCGATGCCGCGCCAATGCCGATGCTGTTCAATAGCGAGCGCTGCCAGTCTGAACTCGTCAACGCCTGCTCGTACCAGCGCAGCGAAAAGCCCTGCAACGGGTACGAAAAATACGATCCCGAGTTGAACGAAAGCGGGATGATCGCGAGAATCGGCGCGACGAGAAAGAACAGCACGATCGCGGTATGCACGCGCACCCAGCGCGATGCGATGCGTTCGGTCAGCACCTTGTTGCGTTGCTCTGTCATGGAAGAAAGACTCCTTAACCGAAGCGCAACCGGTCGATGCCGACGATGCGGTTGAACAGAAAATAGAAGATCGCCGTGAAGATCACGAGATACGCCGATAGCGCGCCCGCGAGTCCCCAGTTGAGCTGCGTGTTCGTTTGCAATGCGATGAGCTGACTGATCATTTCATCGCCAGCGCCGCCGAGCAGCGCGGGCGTGATGTAGTAACCAAGCGCGAGCACGAAGACGAGAAAGCAACCCGCGCCGACGCCCGGCAGCGTCTGCGGAATATAGACGCGCACGAACGCGGTGAACGGATGCGCGCCGAGCGATTGCGCCGCGCGCACGTACACGGGCGATACACCTTTCATCACCGAATAGATCGCGAGAATCATGTACGGCAGAAGCACATGCGTCATGCCGATCAACACGCCCGTGCGATTGAAGATGAGCGGCACCGGATGCGTCGCGAGGCCGAGACCCGCCAACAAACCGTTGATGACGCCACCCGGTTGCAGCAGCACATACCACGCCGTCGTGCGCACGAGCAGCGACGTCCAGAACGGCACGATCACGAAGAGCATGAGGCGGTTGCTGCTCTGCGCCGGAAGATTGGCGAGCAGCCACGCGACCGGATAACCAAGCACGAGGCACAGGAGCGTGACGGATGCGCTGATCGATATCGTGCGAAGAAACGCCTGCCGATACACCGACGAGTTATCCGGCACGAAGGCGAGGTTGCCTTGCGGCGTCACTTGCGCATCGACGGCGGCGAGCAGATAGTCGGGCGTCGGCGATGTGGCCGCGCGCTTCAAAAGACGCCATATTTCAGGGGAATTCCAGCGTTCGTCCATCTCGATCAACGCGGGCTTCCACGCGGGCGGCGTCTCGTCGCGGACGCTGCGCGCGGTGCGCATCAACAGGCTGCGAAATTCCGGCTGCGCGAAGTTGAGCCTGCGCGCAACGGTGCCGAGCTGTCCGCTCTGCTGCGCGTCCTTGAGCCCGGCCGCGAGCAGCGCGAACACATGTTCATCGGGCACGCCGCGCCCGTCCCACGCATCGAGCGCGCGGGTGAGCGCGGGCATGCTGCCCGGCACTTCCCTGTTCTCGACACTGCGCGCGAGCAAGAGCGCGATCGGTGCGATGAACGTCGACAGCAGAAAAACGATCAGCGGCAATGCAAGCAACAACGCCTGCACCGATGCGCGACGGCGCGCTCTTTGAAACGAGGCGCGGCCATCGGCTCTCGTCGGAGAACCGGAGGCGGGCGCGTGGATCGATGCAGGCATGAGGTCTCTCTGGTCCTTGAACGGCGTTACTGCGTCAGCCACACCTGGAAGCGCTTGTTGATCTGGTCGGCGTTATCGGCCCAGAAATTCGCGTTGATCTGCACGGCGCGCTTGAAGTTATCCGGCGCGGTCGGCATGTCGGCGAGACGCTGCTTGTCGACGAGCGCAACCGCATCCTTGCGCGGCGGCGCATAAGCGATGTACTTCGACAGATCCGCCGATGCCTTCGGCTGCGCTTGCGACACGATGAACTTCGCGGCGGTGTCGGCGTGCTTCGCGCCCGTCGGAATCGCCCACCATTCGAAGTCGTAGACCTGCGCGTCCCAGACCGCCTTGAACGGCTTGTTGTCCTTCTTCGCGGCATCGTCGATGCGACCGTTATAGGCTTGCACCATCACGACCGCGCCATCGGCGAGCAGTTGCGGCGCCTGCGCGCCCGACTCCCACCACACGATGTTCTTCTTGATCGTGTCGAGCTTCTTGAAGGCGCGATCGACGCCGGCGGGCGTGCCGAGCACCTTGTAGACGTCTTTCGGATCGACGCCATCGGCGATCAACGCCCATTCCATCGACACCTTCGGCGACTTGCGCAGCCCGCGCTTGCCGGGGTATTTCTGCAAATCGAAGAAATCGTTGACGGTGCTCGGCGCGGTCTTCAGCTTGCTCGCGTCGTAGGCATAGACGGTGGACCACACCATGCTCGCGACCGCGCAATCGCTGATCGAGCCGGGGATGAAATCGCTCGTCTTGCCGATCGACTTCTTGTCGAACTTCTGCAGCAGGCCTTCATCGCATGCGGTGATCGCGTCGTTGGTTTCGAGATCGATCAGATCCCACGTCGTGTTCTTCGCCTGCTCCATCGCGGATAGCTTGGCGAGGCCGCCGTCGTACGATTCGGTCGAGAAGTTCACGCCCGTAGCCTGTGTGAACGGCTCGAACCAGGCCTTCTTTGCAGCGGCTTCGTACGCGCCGCCGAAAGTCACGACAGAGAGCGTCTCCGCCGCGTGTGTCGGGATGGTTGCAAACGCAAATACTGCGAGTGCGGCGCATTGTGCTTTGATGTGAGTGCGCATGTCAGTTGGCTCCTGCGGGTGCGGTCGAGATGAGGGAAGGTGACGGCGGTGTGGTTGGGGCAATCGCGGGGGCGCTCTTCGGCGCCATCATCGCGAGAATCTTGCAGTCGTCGTGACGCCATGCAATTTCGATCGTGCTGCCGGCTGCGGGCAACGCATGACGCTGCGTGTTGGGCACTTTCACGACGAGAGAATCGCGCGAGCCCAGCTTCAGATGCACGCGATGATGATCGCCGCAATACACGAGTTCCTCGACGCAGGCGCGCACGACGTTGCTGTGCTCGTCGGCTTGTGCGCCGTCCGCGCCCGGAATATGCGCGCGTTCGGGACGCAACGCGAGCATCGCTTCGTCGCCGGCGCGCAGGCCGTGTTCGCAGCGCCCGCGAATGACGCTGCCGTCCGACAGCGCGAGCGTCGCCCATTCGTCGTTCACGCTGGTGACGTGCCCCGTGAGTCCGTTGTTCTCGCCGACGAAGTTCGCGACAAATGCGTTCTGCGCGTTCTCGTAAAGCTCGCTCGGCGTGGCGGCCTGCTGGATGCGGCCATCGGAAAAGACGGCGACGCGGTCGGACATCGTCAGTGCTTCGGCCTGATCGTGCGTCACGTAGACGATCGTCAGCGAGAGCTCGCGATGCAGCCGCATGATTTCGTATTGCATCGTTTCGCGCAGGCGTTTATCCAGCGCGCCGAGCGGCTCGTCCATCAGCACGACGCTCGGCTCGAACACGAGTGCGCGTGCAAGCGCGACGCGCTGTTGCTGGCCGCCGGAAAGTTGCGAGGGACGCCGGTTCGCGAGATGCGGCAGCTCGATCATCTCCAGCGCGCGTTTGACGCGCGTCTTCTGCTCCGCGCGGCTCACGTGCCGCACGGAAAGGGGAAACGCGACGTTCTCCGCAATCGTCAGATGCGGAAAGAGCGCGTAGTTCTGAAACACCATGCCGATGTCGCGCTGATGCGGCGGCTTGTCGTCGAGACGCCTGCCATCGAGGCGAATCTCGCCTTGCGTCGGCGTTTCGAAGCCCGCGAGCATCATGAGCGTGGTCGTCTTGCCCGATCCCGACGGTCCGAGCAGCGAAAGAAACTCTCCCTTGCGCACGTCGAGGTTCAGGTCCTCCACGACATAGTGCGCGCCGTCGTACGATTTGCTCACGCCCGAGAAGGAGATGAAGGAAGGGTCTGACATCGTGATCGCGTCCTGTCTTTCAGTGCTGTGCGAGCTTCGACGCGATATAGCGCGCGAAGTCGTAATTGGGCCGTTCGAGATGACTCAGGTTGCCGGGCTTTGCGAGCGGCGCATGTACGCCGCGAAACACTGCCTGCACGCCGCGCCTGTCTTCCGCGTTCACTTCGTCGAGCAGCTTCTTCAATGTCGTCATGTGCGCGTTCGCTTCCGGATCGGCGATGAATTCAGGCGCAAGCCCGCCGCCGAAGCGGATATGCACTTGCCCGACGCCGCGCGGTTGCAGCACGAGATACCAAAAGTAGCCGGGCGTGAGCGTCACGAGATGCGTCGGGTAGATCGCGAGCAGCGCGGTCGTCTTGCGCCAGTGACCCGACAAGCGCGTGTTGTCCGGATGCGCATTGCCGATCGGCAAGCTCGCTTCTTTCGTGATCCAGTGATAGTTGAACGCGGGATAGCCTGGCGGACATTCCATTTCTTCGAGTCTGGAATGCGGCCCTACGGTTGCGCGATGCAGCATCGGCAAGTGATAGCTTTCCATGAAATTTTCCGCGAGGATTTTCCAGTTCGTGTCCCACACGTGCTCTTCATAGAAAGTTTCGATGTAGTCCGTCATGCCGTACGCGCCGATGAGTTCGCTCAATTCGGCCAGTTGTTTTTGAACGGGCGGCGCGTTTTCATCGAGCGTCACATAGATCCAGCCTTGCCATTCCTCGCAGCGAATAGCGGGCAATGTATAGCTTTCCTTGCAGAAGCCTTCTTGCCGGTCCATGAGCGGCGCACCCTTCAATTCGCCGTCGAGCCCATAGCTCCACGCGTGATACGGACACACGATACGGCGCTTGTTGCCGCGCCCTTCGAGCAGCACCGACATGCGATGCAGGCACACGTTCGACATCGCCTTGAGCTGCATCTGCTCGTCGCGCAACACGGCGATCGGTTGTTCGCCGATTTGCGCCGTCAAATAGTCGCCGGGCTCTTTCAACGCGCTTGCGCGGCCGACACACTGCCATTCGCGCGCGAAGATTTCACTCTCTTCGAGCGACAGAAACTCGGGCGATGTATAAACACCGGGCGGCATGGCGCGCGCATCGCTGAATGGTCGTTCGCAATTCGACCGCAACTGGTCGATGAGCGTTTGCACCGCGATCGTCCTTGTCATGAGGCTCTCCATGTGCCTTCCCGTGGAAGCGCGCCAACGCGAGGTTTCAAGGCGTTGCGCACGACATGGACATCAATCTATCAAGCCAAATTGCCAGCCAAAATATTGTTTTCGGATACAAAGCAAAGCTTTTGCCTATGCAGCGCGGATAACTTCTCCATTCGATGCGCGCATCATGTATCGATATGCAGCCGCCGGATATAAGTCTCGCAAAAGGACGAGAAGCGATGCACGACCTGCCTCGGGCGCATCGTGCGCGATTGCGCGATGCCCAGCGTCGTCGCGTTGACGTTGTCCTTGAAGCGCTTAATCACGAAGTCTTCGCCGTCCACCGTGCGATTCGATTTGAGCGGAAAATTGAGGATGCTATAGCCGAGACCGTTCGCCACCATGCCGCGCACGACCTCCGGCTGCGATGAACGAAAGGCGGGCACAGGGCGGCTGCCGACCGCATCGAAGAGCGCGGCGAAATACTCGCGGCTATGCGGCAGATCCAGCATCACATAAGGCTCCGGCAGCAAGTCGGCGAGCGATACCTTGCGCGCCCGGGCAAGGCGATGCGTCTTCGGCAGGATCGCATACGGCGGCAAGGAAATCAGCGGCGTGAAGGCGATGTCTTCGGTTAGGTCCAGGCTATAGGTCAGCGCGATATCGAGCGAACCGTCATGCAGACCGCGCAGCAAACCATCCTGATGCGCCTCGACCGTGCGAAACGAAATGCCCGCGTGCCCGGCCGTGAAATGGCTGATGAGACCCGGCATCAACGGCGGCGCGAGCGAAACGAGGCAGCCGAGCGCGATGGAGCCGGTCATGCCGCCATCCATTTCCTTCGCGGCCATTTGCAGTTCTTCCGCGATCTTCAGCAGATTGCGCGCTTGGCCGAGCAGATCGCGGCCCGCCTGCGTGAGCGACAGACCGCTCGCGTGACGTCGGATGAATAGCTGCACGCCGAAAGATTCTTCGAGATCGGCGAGGGCGGTCGATATCGACGGCTGCGAAATATGCAGTCTTTTCGCCGCCGCGGTGAACGACAACGCTTCCGCCGTGACGACAAAGTAGCGCAGCTGCCGCAGCGAGTAGCGCAGGGGATGAATTTCCATCGACGATGCTCCAGAGATCATGCTTCGATGGGCCGCATTGTGAAGCGCTCAAAATTCACTGCATAGCCAAATCCGATGCTATGCATTTTTTAAATATATTTTTCAGATTTGGACGGGGCGCGTAGATTTTCACCAAGACATCACGGATACAACGGCCTTTCGGAAGGACATAGCCATGACAGTGGAAAGGAAATCAATCGACACGCTCGTGGTCGGCGCAGGACAAGCGGGCGTCGCGATGAGCGAACATCTGAGCAAGCTCGGCGTGCCGCATCTCGTGCTGGAACGCGATCGCATCGCGGAGCGCTGGCGCACGGGCCGATGGGATTCGCTCGTCGCCAATGGTCCCGCATGGCACGATCGTTTCCCTAATCTGGAATTCGCGAATTTCGATCCCAACGCGTTCGCATCGAAAGAGCAGGTCGCGGAATACTTCGTCGACTATGCGAAGAAGTTCGATGCGCCCATTCGCACGGGCGTCGAAGTGAAAAAGGTCGTGCGCAATGCAGGTCGGCCGGGCTTTACCGTCGATACATCTGAAGGAACGATCGAAGCGAATCGCGTCGTCGTGGCGACAGGGCCGTTCCAGCGCCCCGTGATTCCGCCGATCGCGCCGACGAGCGCTTCGCTCACGCAGATCCATTCCGCCGACTATCGCAATCCGCAGCAATTGCCCGAAGGCGGCGTGCTGGTCGTGGGCGCGGGATCGTCGGGCGTGCAGATTGCCGATGAATTGCAGCGCGCGGGCCGCCGCGTGTATCTGTCGGTCGGCGCGCACGATCGTCCGCCGCGCGGCTATCGCGGACGCGACTTCTGCTGGTGGCTCGGTGTGCTCGGCGAATGGGACGCGGAAGTGATGAAGCCTGGCCGCGAGCACGTGACGATCGCGGTGAGCGGTGCGCGCGGCGGTCATACGGTGGACTTCAGGCGTCTCGCGCATCAAGGCATCACGCTCGTCGGCCTGACGAAATCATTCGACGATACCCGCGTCACGTTCGAAGCCGATCTCGCGGACAACATCCGCCGTGGCGACGAGAACTATCTGTCGCTGCTCGATGCCGCCGACGCCTATGCAAGACGCAACGGACTCGATCTTCCCGAAGAGCCCGAAGCCCGCAACATTCCCGGCGATCCGGAGTGCATGACGCATCCGCTTTTCGAGCTCGATCTGGCGAAGGAAGGCGTGACGTCCATCATCTGGGCGACAGGTTATGCCGTCGATTTCACCTGGCTGCAAGTCGATGCATTCGACGACAAAGGCAAGCCGAAACATCAGCGCGGCGTCGCGAAAGAGCCGGGCATCTATTTTCTCGGCTTGCCGTGGCTGTCGCGTCGTGGCTCCGCGTTCATCTGGGGCGTGTGGCACGACGCGAAACATATCGCCGATCACATTGTCACGCAGCGCAAATACCTCGCGTATTACGACGCGCCGCAACATCACGAAGACGAGACGCGCGTCGAAAGCGTCGAGGCCGCACCGGACGAATCGCGCGTGCACAAGGTCAGCGAGATGGGCGTCAACTGATTTCAAACAATCCCGTATCAAGGTGCATTCGATGAGCCAACCCACGCATACCCGTATCCGCATGTTCAACACCAAGGATACGTATCCGAATCAGACGCTCGATAACGATCTTTGCCAGGCCGTGCGCGCGGGCAATACCGTTTATGTGCGCGGTCAGATCGGCACGGATTTCGATGGCAATCTGATCGGTCTCGGCGACCCGCGCGCGCAGGCCGAGCAGGCGATGAAAAACGTGAAGCAATTGCTCGAAGAGGCGGGCAGCGATCTCTCGCACATCGTCAAGACGACGACCTATCTCACCGATGTGCGCTATCGCGAGCCGGTGTATCGCGAAGTCGGCAAGTGGCTGAAGGGCGTGTTTCCGATTTCGACGGGCCTCACCGTCGTGGCGCTCGGTCAGCCCGAATGGCTGATGGAGATCGACGTGATCGCCGTCATTCCCGATGGATGGACGCCTCAGGCCTGAGCGACGCAAAAGGAGGGCACATGACTTTTTCTATCGTCGGACGATGTGAAGAGACAGGGCAACTCGGCATCGCGATCAGTTCATCGAGCATCGCGGTGGGTGCGCGTTGTCCGTGGGTGCGCGCGGGCGTCGGTGCGGTCGCGACGCAGAACATCACGCTGCCCGCGCTCGGTTCGCAGATTCTCGACCACATGGAAAGCGCGAAGCTCGATCCCTCGGCGGCGCTGGAGCGGGCGCTGGCCGCGAACGAATGGAGTGAGTATCGGCAAGTGACGGTGGTCGATGCGCAGGGCCGCACCGCGTTCTTCAGCGGCAAGCAGGCGCTCGGCACATATCACGCCGTCGCGGGTTCGCAATGCGTCGCGGCGGGCAACATGCTCGCGGGCGTTCACGTGATCGAAGCGATGATTCCCGCGTTCGAGAACGCCTCCGGCCATCTCGCGGACCGGCTTCTCGCCGCGATGCATGCGGCGATCGCAGCGGGCGGAGAAGCGGGCCCCGTGCATTCGGCGGCGCTGAAGATCGCGGGCGAGCAAAGCTGGCCGCTCGTCGATCTGCGCGTGGACTGGGCGGATGAAGATCCTATCGGCAAGCTCGATGGTCTCTGGCAGGCGTACAAGCCGCAGATGCAGGACTACGTGACCCGTGCATTGAATCCGACCGCCGCGCCGAGCTACGGAGTGCCGGGCGATGAATGACATGACGAGCCGCGATCTGCTCGAACGGCTGATCGGCTTCGCGACCGTCAGCCGCGATTCGAATCTCGAGTTGATCGAATTTATTCGTGACTACCTCGCGCAGCATGACGTCGAAAGCGAGCTGTTCTACAACGCGGAGCGCACGAAGGCGAATCTGTTCGCGACGATCGGACCGCGCGATCGCGGCGGCATCGTGCTGTCGGGACATACGGATGTGGTGCCGGTCGATGGCCAGCCGTGGACCGTCGATGCATTCCGCCTCACCGAGAAGGATGGTCGCCTGTATGGCCGCGGCGCAGCGGATATGAAGGGCTTTCTCGCGTCGGTGCTGGCCGCGGTGCCGATGCTGCTGAAGCGCGAACTGAGGTTGCCGGTGCATCTCGCCTTCTCCTACGACGAGGAAGTCGGATGCCTCGGCGTGCGGCCGATGCTCGCGCAACTGGCGCAACGCGCGCACAAGCCCGTGCTGTGTCTGATCGGCGAGCCGACGTCGTTGAAACCGGTGCTCGGGCACAAGGGCAAGCTCGCGATGCGATGTCAGGTGAAGGGCGCGCCTTGTCATTCCGCATACGCTCCGTATGGCGTCAATGCCATTCAGTACGCGGCACGCCTCATCAATCGTCTGGAAGAGATCGGCGAGAAGCTCGCGCAACCCGAGCATCACGACGCGCGTTTCGATCCTCCGTATTCCACCGTGCAGACGGGCACGATCAAGGGCGGCCGCGCGCTCAATATCGTGCCGGCGGAATGCGAATTCGACTTCGAAGTGCGCGCGCTGCCGGGCTTCGATGCCAGCACGGTTGCCGATGATTTAGAGACATACGCGCAAGCCGAACTGCTGCCGAAGATGCGCGCCGTGAAGTCCGACACCGACATCACGCTCGAAGCGCTGTCCGCCTATCCCGGACTCGCGACGCCGCCCGACAGCGAAGCCGCGCGTCTGCTCGCGTTGCTGAGCGGTTCATCGGATTTCGGCACGGTGGCGTTCGGCACGGAAGGCGGACTCTTCGATCATGCCGGCATTCCGACGGTCGTATGCGGTCCCGGCAGCATGGATCAGGGACACAAGCCCGACGAGTTCGTGACCGTCGAACAACTCCGCGATTGCGACGCGATGCTGATACGGCTCGCGGACCATCTCTCGACCATAGCCTGATTACTCAAGCGCCTGAAGCGACCCCGACGCCCTGAGCGTCAGGGCATCGCTTTGCCGCGCGCATTAAGGAGACGACTTTGACTAACGCGCAACGCAATGCTGCTCCGCTGATCGAGAAGCACACCATCGGCTACGTGCCGCCCGAGGATCGTCACGGCAAGGTGCGCGATCTCTTCACGCTATGGTTCAGCGGAAATATCGCGCCCCTGCCGATCGTGACCGGCGCGCTCGGCGCGCAGATCTTTCATCTGAACCTGTTGTGGGGCATCGTCGCGATCATCGTCGGTCAGGCGGTCGGCGGCGTGCTGATGGCGCTGCATTCGGCGCAGGGGCCGCAAATGGGCATCCCGCAGATGATCCAGAGCCGCGCGCAGTTCGGCTCGTGGGGCGCGCTGCTCGTGACCGTCATAGCAGGCGTGATGTACGTGGGTTTCTTCGCGTCGAATATCGTGCTCGCGGGAAAATCGCTGCATGGGATCGAGTCGTCGGTGTCGGTGCCTGTCGGCATCGTGATCGGCGCGGTGGGATCGGGATTGATCGGCATCATCGGATACAAGTTCATTCATATCCTGAACCGCATCGGGACATGGGTGCTCGGCATCGGTATTTGCGTCGGCTTCGGCTACATCCTCACGCATATCTCGACGAACGATTTCCTCACGCGCGGCGGCTTCGACTTCGCCGGCTGGCTCGCGACCGTTTCCCTCTCGGCGCTGTGGCAGATCGCGTTCGCGCCCTACGTCTCCGATTATTCGCGCTACCTTCCGGCGAACGTGCGCGTCGCATCGACGTTCTGGGCGACGTATCTCGGCTGCACGATCGGCTCGACGCTCGCGTTCGTGTTCGGCGCGGTCGCGGTGCTGGCGGTGCCGCCCGGCGCCGATGCGATGGATGCCGTGAAGCTCGCCACCGGACCGCTCGGCCTGCCGATGCTCGTGTTGTTCCTGTTGAGCGTGATCAGCCACAACGCGCTGAATCTCTACGGCGCGGTGCTCGCGTCGATCACGTCGCTGCAAACCTTCGCGTATCGCTGGATTCCGACGGCGAAGGCGCGCGCGGTGTTGTCGGGCGTGATTCTGGTCGCGTGCTGCTACTTCGCGATTGGCGCATCGACGAACTTCGTCGCGAATCTCGTCGATCTCGTGCTCGCGCTGCTCGTCGTGCTGGTGCCGTGGACCGCGATCAATCTTATTGACTTCTATGTGATCCACAAAGGCAAGTACGATATCCAGTCGATCTTTCAGGTGGACGGCGGCATCTATGGACGCTTCAATCCGCAGGCGCTGATTGCTTACGCGATCGGCATCGCCGTGCAGATTCCGTTCATGAATACGCCGATGTACGCGGGCCCGGTGCCGAAGTATCTTGACGGCGCGGATCTGTCATGGGTCGTCGGATTGCTGCTGACGTCGCCGGTTTATTACTGGCTTGCGTCGCGCGATACGGTTTATCGGCGTCGGCAGAACGGCGCGCAGGTGGCGTCCGGTGCGTCGCGGTAACAAATGAAGCCATGCCGGGCGGGACTTTTTCCCGCCCGACAAAAGTGTTGTACGTCCGCCTGCGTTTACGCGTCATGTGCATATGCACATAATCGCGTCACCTGCTGCGAAAACCCTTCGCGGCGCATCGAGGCGGTGACGATAAGGCTTGTCGGCATGCATCGCCCCTCCTCGCTCAAGTATCCAGGAGGTTTGTATGTCGAACGATATTTCTCTCGAAACGCCGTCGCGCCGTCATTTCATCGGCATCGCGGCGGCGACGCTCGCCGCAGGCGCATTGAGCAGCCTCGCCTTCGCCGAACCGGCGCCAGGCAACGCGGAAATCGTGCAGGTGAAGGGCGGCGACAAGACCGCCATTCGCCCGCTTCGCGTGCATGTGCCGGATGCGCAAATCGCCGATCTGAAGCGGCGCGTCAAGTCCACGCGCTGGCCCGAGCGCGAAACCGTCACCGATGCATCGCAAGGCGTGCAACTCGCGACGATGCAAAAGCTCGCGCGCCACTGGGTGACGGATTACGACTGGCGCAAGGTCGAAGCGCGGCTGAACGCGGTGCCGAATTTCGTCACCGAGATCGACGGTCTCGACATCCACTTCATCCACGTTCGCTCGAAACATGCGAACGCGTTGCCGGTTATCGTCACGCATGGCTGGCCCGGATCGATCATCGAGCAACTGAAGATCATCGATCCGCTGACCAATCCGACGGCACACGGCGGCCAGGCATCCGACGCGTTCGATGTGGTGATTCCGTCGCTACCCGGCTACGGTTTTTCCGGCAAGCCGGCGGCGACCGGCTGGGACCCGCAGCGCATCGCACGCGCGTGGATCGCGTTGATGAAGCGTCTCGGCTATACGCGCTATGTCGCGCAGGGCGGCGACTGGGGCAACGCGGTGACCGAGCAGATGGCGCTCATCGCGCCGCCGGAACTCGTCGGCATTCATACCAACATGCCGGCCACGGTTCCCGACGATATCGCGCATGCGCTCAAGTTCGGCGATCCCGCGCCCGCGGGTCTTTCGGCGGACGAGGCCCACGCGTTCGAGCAACTCGACTTCTTCTACAAGCACGGCCTCGGTTACGCGCAGGAAATGGCGAATCGGCCGCAGACGCTGTACGCCATCGAGGATTCGCCGATCGGCCTCGCCGCATGGATGATCGATCACGACGCGGCGAGCCAGGCGCTTATCGCACGCGTGTTCGACGGGCAGACCGAAGGACTCTCGCGCGACGACATCATCGATAACATCTCGCTCTACTGGTTCACGAACACGGGGATTTCCTCGGCGCGTCTGTACTGGGAGAACAAGCTCAATTTCTTCGCGCCGAAGCACATCGCGATTCCGGTCGCGGTGAGCGTGTTCCCGGACGAGATCTATGCCGCGCCGAAAAGCTGGACGGAGAAGGCGTATCCGAAGCTGATTCACTACAACCGTCTGCCGAAAGGCGGGCACTTCGCGGCGTGGGAGCAGCCGCAAGCGTTCTCGGACGAGGTTCGTGCGAGCTTCCGTTCGCTGCGTTCGGCGTAAGGCAATGCGCGATGCCTTCGCGGCATCGCGTGCTTTCGTTGGTCTGGCCGCGCGGCGCATGCATCGGCGCGAGACCTGTCACAATCGCAATCTCCGACGTTCCTCGACGATGCGGTCGGGATTGCGATTTTGCCGGGCCGTGTCATCCGATTGCGGCGTGCCAGCCGCGCCGCGCGTGTTTCTCCCATGACAAGGAGCAAGCGATGCCAACGATGCAGGCAGTGCAGGTAGCGAAAGCGAACGGTCCGCTGGAAGTCGTCGAGCGCGACGTGCCCGAGCCGCCCGACGGACACGTGTTGATCAAGGTGCAGGCCTGCGGGATCTGCCACAGCGATTCCCTGACCGTCGAGGGTCTGTGGCCCGGCCTTCAGTTTCCGCGCGTGCCGGGCCATGAGATCGCGGGCGTGATCGAGAAGCTCGGCGCGGGCGTCGAAGGATGGGAGAAGGGGCAGCGCATCGGCGTGGGCTGGCACGGCGGGCATTGCGGACATTGCGAGCATTGCCGTCACGGCGACTTCGTGCTTTGCCAGCGCGCGCTGGTGCCGGGCATCAGCTACGACGGCGGCTACGCGGACTATATGGTCGCGCCGCAGGAAGCGCTCGCGCGCATGCCTGACGATCTCTCCGACGTCGATGCCGCGCCGCTTCTTTGCGCGGGCATCACCACCTTCAATGCGCTGCGCAACAGCGGGGCGCGCGCGGGCGATGTCGTCGCGATTCTCGGCATCGGCGGGCTCGGTCATCTGGGCGTGCAGTTCGCGCGCAAGATGGGCTTCGTGACGGCGGCGATCGCGCGAGGCAAGGACAAGGAGCCGCTCGCGAAGCAGCTCGGCGCGCATCACTACATCGACAGCGAATCGCAGAACGTAGCCGACGCGCTCAAGGCGCTCGGCGGCGCGCGCGTCATTCTGGCGACGGCCACGAGCGGCAAGGCGATGAACGCGGCCATCGGCGGTCTGGGGCTCAACGGCAAGCTGATCATGGTCGGGATATCGGAAGAGCCGGTCGAGGTGCCGATCACCCAGTTCATCATGGGCCGCAACTCGGTGCAGGGCTGGCCGTCCGGCACGGCGGCGGATTCGCAGGAAACGCTGGCATTCAGCGCGCTGTCGGGCGTGAAGCCGATGATCGAGGAGTTCCCGCTCTCGCGCGCGGCCGAAGCGTACGCGCGGATGATGAGCGGCAAGGCGCGGTTCAGGGTGGTGTTGACGCCGGGGAAGTGAAGCGCATCAACGTAAAGCAACCCGACGACCGTTTCGAATCGCAACGTTAAGAATCTTTCCACTACGCCGGTCCACGGCATCCGCAAAACCCGCAAAGCCCCGCCAGCCGGGGCTTTGACGCATATGGCCCGCGCCTTGCGTTGATTGCGCTCCAGACAACCCGGAGCCGCACATGATCGAACGAGGCCGAGCCGCCACGCTCACCCACACCGTCACATCCGCCGATCTCGCATCCGCTCACGCGCAAGGCGCGGGCGAGCGCTATCCCGACGTGCTGTCCACGCCCGCGCTGCTGTCGCTGATCGAGCGCGCATGCGCCGAAACGCTGCTTGATGCCGTCGGCGATGGGCAACTGTCCGTCGGCGTGACGACGCATCTCAATCATCTCGCGCCGACGCCGCTCGGCGCCGAAGTCTCCGCGACCGCGACTTTCCGCGATCTCGAAGGCGCGCTGTACTGGTTCGACATCGTCGCTTCCGATGCCGGTGGCCCGGTCGGCACGGCGAGCCACGCGCGCGCCATCGTCGAGCGATCCGCGATCGAAGCGCGCGCCGCGAAACGCCGCCGCACCGAATGACGCATCCACACGACGAGAGAAAAACACATGGCTGACCATTCCCCGACGCACGGCGTCTTTTTTGATGAAGCGTTCGAAACGCTCCCGCCCGCCGACGTGCGCCGTCATCAGGACGCGCTCTGGGCGTCGCACTGGCCGTATCTGCGCGCGATGTCCGCGTTCTACCGGACGAGGCTCGCGCACTGGATCGGCCGCGACGACGTCACGCTCGACACGCTTCAGGAGATGCCCTTCACCGAGAAGGACGAACTGCGCGTGAGCCAGGAAAACGCGTCGCCCTACGGCGATTACGCCGCGTGCGCGGAAAGCGGAATCGCGCGGCTGCATCGCACGTCGGGCACGACCGGCCGGCCGCTGATTCTCGCGAACAGCGCGCGCGATGCCGCGGATATCGCTCGCGTCGGCGCGCGCTCGATGTGGGCCGCCGGCCTGCGCCCGGACGATCGCGTCGTGCATTGCCTCAACTACTGCATGTGGACCGGCGGCTTCACCGATCACACGATCCTCGAAGCCACCGGCGCGACGGTCGTGCCGTTCGGCGTCGGCAATACGCGGCTTTTGATCGACTCGATCCTGAACCTCGGCATCAACGCGATTTCCTGCACGCCGTCTTATCCCGCGCTGATCGAGCAGGTGTTGCGCGAGACCGGCGGCCCCGCGCCGCGCGATCTCGGGCTGAAGCTCGGCCTGTTCGGCGGCGAAGCGGGCCTCGACAATCCCGAGCTGCGCGCGGCGATGGAAGAGAAGTGGGGTTTCAAGGTGCGCAACGCGAACTTCGGTCTCTCGGAAGTGCTGAGCATTCTCGGCGGACAGACCGGCTGGACCAACGATCTGCTCTATCACGCGGGCGATGTCGTGTTCGCCGAGATCATCGATCCGCAGACGCTCGCGCGTTTGCCTGTCGAAGCGGGCACGACGGGCGAACTCGTCTGCACGCACTTGCGCAAGCAATGTCAGCCGCTCGTGCGCTATCGCACCCGTGATGTCGTCACGGTGACCGCCACCGATCCCGGCCCGGACGGCCGCAGCGCGTGGCGCTTTCGCGTGACGGGCCGCACCGACGACATGTTCAACGTGCGCGGCGTGAACGTGTTCCCGGGCGCGGTGCGGCTCGCGGTCGAGTCGCTGCCGCAATGGGCGTCGGGCATGTTCCGCATCGTGCTGAAAGGGCCGGGTCCGTACGACCGCATCGCGATGACGGTCGAGGCCGCGAACGGCTTGCCCGTGCCACGCTGGGACGATGCCGCGACGCGCATCGAAGCGGCCGTGCGCGAACGCATCGGCGCGAGTGCAAGCGTCACCATGGTCCCGTTCGAACATTTTCCGCGCACCGAAGGCAAGACACGCTGGATCGACAAGGAGCCCGCATGAGCTACGTGACGACACGCATGGATGGACCCGTTTGCATCGTGACCCTCGATCGTCCCGAGCGCATGAACGCGATCAGCGGGCCGCTGCTCGACGACCTGCACGACGCACTGCAACGCGCGAACGATGACGCCGCCTGCCGCGTGATCGTGCTGACGGGCGAAGGACGCGCGTTCTGCGCGGGCGACGACCTGAAGGAATTCGGCGAGCAGAGCGCGAGCGATGAAAGCATCCGCAGCCATATCGAACGGATTCAGCGCATCACGCGCGATCTGATGTTCAACGCGAAACCGGTCGTCGGCGCGGTGCATGGCTTCGCCGTCGGCGGCGGTTTCGAATGGATGCTCAATTGCGACATGGTCGTCGCGTCCGACGATCTCGTCGCGTTCTTTCCGGAGATGGAGTGGGGGCAGTTCGTCACGGGCGGCGTCACGCATCTGCTGCCGCAGGCGACCGGTCATCAACGCGCGATGGAGCTGTGGCTGCTCGGCGAACGGCAGAGCGCGCAGTCGCTTATGTCGATGGGCCTCGTCAATCGCGTCGTGCCGCGCAGCGCGATGCTCGACACGGCGATGGCGCTCGCGGCGCGCATCGCGGAGAAGTCGCACACGTCGATTGCGCGCCTCAAGCGGCTCGTCACCGCGGAACTATCGGACACGCTTTCGCGCAGTCTCGAACTCGAATTCGCGGCGACCATCGACGCCTTCGCGGACCCCGACGCCGCCGAGCGCGTGAAGGCGTTCGCGACACGCAAGGAGAATGCACGATGAACCCGAAAGCCCTGACCTTCGACTACTTCGGCACGCTCGTCGATGTCGATCGCGGCGGCACGCTCGGCATGGCGGAAGTGCTGCGGCGGCTGTCCGTCGAAACCGATGACGCGCCGTTCGACATCTATCTCGACTGGGACATCCGCAATGTGCGGCTCTATCGCGGCCAGGCGTACGCGCGTTATCGCGATGTCGCGCAGCAGGCGCTCGCGGCCGTGCTCGATGCGCGCTGGCCCGGCGCGCGCCGCGGTCACACGATGGATGCGCTGACCGACGTGTTCCTCACGCATCTCGTCGAGGCATCGCCCGCGCACGAGGACGCGGCGCCGTTTCTCGACTGGGCCGCGTCGCGCTATCCGCTCATGCCGATCACCAACATGGACAGCGACCTGTGGCGACGCACGCAACTCACGCGCTACTTCGAGCACGTGACGACGGCGGAGATGGCGCAGGCGTACAAGCCGTCGCAGGCAATCTTCGCGCTCGCACTCGACCGCCTCGCGCTGCCCGCGCAGGACGTGCTGCATTGCTCGCTCGCGAGCTGGGCCGATATCGACGGCGCGAAGCCGCTCGGCATGGCGGTCGCGTGGATCAATCGCGGCGGCGATACGCTCGGCACGTGGCAGCCGCGCCCGGATTTCGAGTTCGACACGTTGTCGCCGGTACGGGACGTTCTGGATAGTCTGTCATTCACAGCGACTGGGGAAACGATATGAAACCGATGAAGATGGCGATGGCGTGCGTCGCGTCCGCTGCGATGCTATGCAACGTTGCACAGGCGCAGCAAGTGGTCAGGATCGGCGTGGCGGGGCCGCTCACGGGCAGCGCGGCGCAAAGCGGCAAGGACGACGAGCGCGGCGTGCGCCTCGCCATCGACGAGCTGAACGCGAAAGGCTTCACGATCGCCGGCAAGCCCGTGAAATTCGAGCTGATCTCGATGGACGATCAGGGCGATCCGAAAGTCGGCGTGAACGTCGCGCAGAAGCTCGTCGACGATGGCGTGTCGGCGGTGATCGGCCATTACAACTCGGGCGTGAGCATTCCGGCGGCGCGCATCTATAACGATGCGCATGTCGTGATGATGACGGGCGCATCGTCGAATCCGGATCTCACGCATCTCGGCTATCCCTACGTGTTTCGCCTCGCCACCAACGACAACGTGATGGGCGGGCGCATGGCGGTCTATGCGTCGAAGGTGCTGGGCGCGCAGCGCGCCGCCGTGATCGATGACCGCACCGCATACGGCACGGGCGTCGCCGATGTGTTCATCAAGACCGCGCAGAAAGAGGGCTTGCAGATCGTCGCGCGCGAATACAGCACCGACAAGTCGACCGACTTCAAGGCGATCCTCACGCAGATCAAGTCGCGCAATCCGCAGGTCGTGTTCTACGGCGGCTACTACGCGCAGGCCGCGACGCTCGCGCGGCAGATGGGCGAACTCGGCGTGAACGCGACGCTCGTCGGCGGCGACGGCATCTGTTCGCCCGAGTTCGACAAGCTCTCGGCGGGCGTCGCGGACAAGCGCATGTTTTGCGCGCAGGGCGGCGCGCCGCTCGACACGCTGCCCGACGGCAAGACCTTCCGCGCGAAGTTCAAGAGCGCGTTCAGCGCCGATGTCGATACCTACGCGCCCGCGTTCTACGCAGCGACGCTCGTGGTCGCCGACGCGATGCAGAAGGCGGGATCGGCGAAACCCGAGGTGTTCGTGAAGACCTTGCGCGATCAGTCGTTCGCGAGCATCCTCGGCCCCGTGAAGTTCGATGCGAACGGCGACTGGATCGATGCGCCGGTCACGGTGTATCGGCTGAACGGCGGCGCGCTGACCGCGATCGCGCAGAAGGACTGATGCGCCACGCGACGCCGGGCGGCGGCATTTTGTCCTGATATATTCGAAGCCGTTGCCCGACCGTTCGCAGGGAGACATGGCCACCGTCGCGCTCGATCCCGACATCGCCACGCTGGAGAGTGCGCTCGCGTCTCCCCGTTGGCGTGAAGCCCGCCGTCTCGCGGCGCGTGAAGCGAAAGCATGCATCTGCACGCTGGATCGCGGCGGCCATGTGCTCGAAGGCGCGGCGCATATCGCCGATGCCACGCTCGATGCGTTCTTCGCGCAGTGTCCGTCCGAGCGGCTGGCAGCGCTCGCGGAAGCGGCGACGGCGACATCGGACGGCCGCTGCGTGATGCTTTCGCTGCAAGGCGCGGCCGCGTCGGTGGCGCAGGCGTTCGCGCTGCGCGTCGATGCGCACGGGCGGCGTGTCTTTCTCGTCGCGCTGCGTTCGCCTTCATCCGACGATCCGACGCCCGCGCCGTGGATCGCATTGCTCGGCGCGACGCTCGACGTCCTTTTGCACAGCGCCTTCGATCTCGCCGCCTACGACACGCTCGTCGAGGAACAGCGCGCGATCATCGATCATATCGGCGATGGTCTGATGGTCATCGGGCGAGGCCAGGTGCTGAGGCACGTCAATTCGGTCGCGGGGCGCATCCTCGGCATCGATCCGAAGACGAGCATCGGCAAGACGCTCAACGAGGTGATCGACTTCGAGCCGATCGTCGGACCGATTTATCGCACGGGCGTGGGCTATGTCGATCGCGAGCTGATCATCGATTCGCCGGCGCGGCATCTGCATCTGCTCGACACCGCCATTCCGATCAAGAACCGTTGCGGCGAAGTGGTGTCGGTCGTCAACACGTTTCGCGAGATGCGCCGCGTGCGCAAGATGGCCGGGCGCTACGCGGGCAATCACGCGCGCTTCACGTTCGGCAGCGTGATCGGATCGAGCGCGGGTCTGAAGCGCGCCGTCGATGCCGCGAAGAAGGCGGCGCGCGGTGCATCGAACGTGCTGTTGTCGGGCGAGAGCGGCGTCGGCAAGGAAGTCTTCGCGCAGGCGATCCACAACGCGAGCGCGCGCGCCGCGCAGCCGTTCATCGCGATCAACTGCGCGGCGTTGCCCCATGCGCTGATCGAAAGCGAGCTGTTCGGCCATGCGCCCGGCAGTTTCACCGGCGCGGCGCGCGATGGCCGTCCCGGCAAGTTCGAATCCGCCGATGGCGGCACGGTGTTTCTCGACGAGATATCGGAGCTGCCCATCGACGTGCAGGCGAAGCTGCTGCGCGTGCTGCAGGAGCGCGAAGTCACGCGCATCGGCGATACGCGCGGCATTCCCGTCGATGTGCGCATCATCTGCGCGAGCAATCGCGATCTCGCGTCGATGGTGCTCGCGAAGACCTTCCGCGAAGACTTGTACTACCGCTGCAATGTGATCGAAATCACGATCCCGCCGCTTCGCGAGCGTCGCGAGGATATCCGTGCGATGGCGGCATTTTTTCTCGATCGATACTGCACGCGCATGCACAAGCCGACGCCCGAGATCGCGGAAGATGCATTGCGGCAACTCGAAGCGCACAATTGGCCGGGCAATGTGCGCGAGATCGAGAATCTCGTCGAGAAGATCGTGAATTTCAATGAAGGCGAGCGGATCGCGGATGTGTCGTCGTTGCTTGGCGGTGCGTCTGTCGCGCAGACGGGCGGCGCGTCGGCGGCGCATCTTGGCGCGCCGGTTTCGCTGAAGGAAGCGGAACGCATCGCGATACAGGCCGCGCTCGAAGCGTGCGGCTTCAATGTGACGAACTGCGCGAAGCTGTTGCAGGTGTCGAAGCCGGCGCTGTACGCGAAGATGAAGCGGCATGGGATTCGTATCGAGAGGTCGATACGGCAGCCTGGCTAGTCGCCGTCTTTCGTCAGCAGCGACCAGACGGCGAGAAAAGGCACGGAACCGGATCGCATCGCGTGCAGATTGTTGCGAACGTTATGAATGCCCCCGCCGATACCCGGATCGATCCATTCGCCGCCGTCCTGCCGGAATTCACCGGGCGTGAAAAGCACATAGGCTTCCTCGGGCGGATGGCTGTGGTCGGGATAGCGCGTGTGCGGCAGCATCAGCGAGAAACCCAGTTGCACGTCATAGCGGCTTTCCGCGCCACCGGGCCCGCAGATCATGCCGTGCACGTGCGCGTCGATGTAATCGTCGCTGCCATTCACGCCCGATGAGCGTCGAGACCATCCGAGATCGGGTTCGAGCGATTTGATCGCGCGTGCGGCGGCGCCGAAGGCGGAGTCGTCGTCGATGAAAGGCGCAAGCGTGGCGTCGAGCCACTCGCACGCGGGATAGCGCGTGTGGTGCCGCACGCCGTCGTCGGATGGGGTCTGCAGCCGCTCGAACACGCGCGCGGCGACGCGGCGTCCACCTTCCGGCAGTTTCTCCGACTGGAACAGCTTCTCCGCAATGGCGATGAAAGCCGCCACGGTATCCGGACGACGATTCATAAGAGGCTCCCTCGTAACCTGGTGCTTCGATTCTCCGTCACAACCAGTCCGTTTCAAAGCTGCATGTCGTGAGCGGCACGCAGCCGTGCTGCGTGAGCACGACTTGCTGTTCCAGCTTGACGCCCTGGCTGCCGCCTTCCGCGCCGATATAACTTTCCACGCATAGCGTCATTCCGGTTTCGAAACGGCCGTCATAACCTGCGCTGTCCCAGTCCACCCGATGAGCGATCGACGGATATTCATCGACCATGCCGATTCCATGCGCCACGCAGCTATACCGGTTCTTCAGATACAACTCGGGAATCTTCCACGCTTTCTCGCTGAATTCGCGAAACGTCATGCCGGGACGCAACAGATCCATGTTGAAGTGGACTTGCGACCAGGCGAGTTCGTACAACCTGCGCTGCTCGTCCGATGGCCGCGCGTCGCCCACGATCCACGTGCGCGAAATATCCGAGCAGTAGCCGTGCGGTCCGACCATGTCGGTATCGAACGCGAGCAGCTCGCCGTTTTGCAGCACGCGCGACGAGCATTCGTGCATCCACGGGTTGGTGCGATCGCCGGAAGCGAGCAGCCGCGTCTCGATCCACTCGCCGCCGTGACGGATGTTCTCGAAGTGAAGATGCGCCCATAGCTCCTGCTCGGTCATGCCGGGCCGCAGCTCGCGTCGCATGCGCTCTATGCCTTTCTCGCATGCGCGCAGCGATTCGCCGATCAGCACGAGCTCGCCCGCCGACTTGATCGCGCGGGCGTCTTCCATCATCGCTTGTCCGTCGAGCAGCGTGAGGCCGCCTTTGACGAGAAGCGCAGTGCCGATGGGATCGAGCCGGTCGACCGCGAGCCGGCATTCACCGCGCGCGTGGGCGCGGAACACGTCGATGATTTCGTTCGCCCAGAGTTCGGCGCGGCTTTCGGCTTCGTGGCCCGCGTTGAAGTAGATCCAGCTCACCGCGCCGCGCAATTCGACACCCAAGTCGAGCGCGTCCCACACATGCTCGCAACTATGGAACTCCCACGCGACGATACGGCCATCGGCGAACACCATGACGTAGCGCGACGGATTGCGCGCCGTCCATATCTGCATGTTCGACGTGTCCGTCGCGTAGCGGATGTTGACGGGGTCGTACAGCAGGATCGCGGGGCATCGATGCTGCCTCAACTGCTCCAGCACGCGCGCGAGACGGTATGTCCTCACGTCGCGCAGGGTTTGCGCCTTGTCTTCGGTTTCGATCACGCTGCCTGTCTCCTCACAGTTCCAGCACGAGGTCCGAAGTGGGACGGCTGCAGCACAACAGGCGAAAGCCTTTCTGGACTTCCCTGTCGCGGATGCCGCCGTTGTGTTTCATGTCGACGGTGCCTTCCAGCACGCGGGTCTTGCACGTGCCGCACACGCCCTGACTGCACGACGACGCGACGGTGACGCCCGCCTTCTTCGCCGCCGACAGCACGGTCTGCGACGCGTTCATCGTGAATGACTTTGACGACCGCGAGAGCCTGACCGTGAACGTGTCCGACGCGGCGGGCGCGGCTTCAGGCTCCGCCGCGACACCCGCGCCGATATCGAAGCTTTCCTGGTGATAGCGCGCCGGATTGTGACCGCCTTCCCGAAGCATCGTGCGCACCGCGTTCATATATCCGGCCGGGCCGCAGGTGAAGACTTCGCGTTCCAGATAGTCCGGCGCCCACTGCGACAGCAACTGAAGACTGAGGCGGCCTGTCGGACCATTCCAGTCCGCTTCGTCGCCGATGCCTTCGCACACGAAAAACACGCGCAGTCGTGGCGAAAGCTTCGCGAGCCGCGCGAGTTCATCGCGGAACACGATATCAGCGGGCGTGCGCGTGCTATGGATGAAGACAATGTCGCGGTCCAGACCGAGATCGATGCTCGCGCGCGTCATCGACATCAGCGGCGTGACGCCGGAGCCTGCGGACAGGTAGAGAGATTTCGTCGCGGGCGCGGCGGTCGGCGTGAAGGCGCCGGAAGGACCATACGCGCGTAAGGTGCTGCCGGGCTTCATGTTGTCGTGCAGCCAGTTCGACACGGTCCCGCCCGGAACGCGCTTGACCGTGATGGACAGCAGAAACGGACGCGTCGGCGCGGATGAAATCGTGTAGCAGCGCTCGACCGATTGTCCCTGCACGTTCGCCGATATCGTCATGAACTGACCCGGCTCGAACCGCACGGGCAATCCGTCTTCCGTGCGGAATTCGAAGCTTCTGACGTCGTGCGTTTCATCGATGACGCGGCAGCATGTCAGCGTCTGCTGCTCGCCGCTCGGCCAGAGCCGGCCGCCGTGTTCCCAGGTGATGGCATCGGCGAGGCGGTCGGTGAGATCGAGAGCAGGAGCGAAGTTTCTGTCTACGGAGTTCATGGCGCTCAAAGTGCGTTTGCGATGAGCGCAGTATTGGAGCGCGCAAAAACACCGTCAACGCGCTTTATTTTCCGTTTTCCATTACTTCAAATTATGCGTAGTTCCGGGACGCTGGCTGGTCCGTTCAGCCGTCCACGGGTTGCGCGGGCGTCTCCAGATTGAGCTGATAGAACGCCGCGTCCAGCCAGCGGCCGAACTTGAATCCGGCTTCCCTGACGGTTCCGGAATGCGTGAAGCCCAGCCGCGTATGGAGGCGGATGCTCCCTTCATTCGACGCGTCCACGCACCCGACGAGCACATGCACCTGAGCTTGCCTCGCGCGATGGATTAGTTCGCGCAACAGCCGCTCGCCGAGCCCGAGTCCACGGCAATCGCGATGCACGTAGACGCTGTGCTCCACCGTGTACTTGAACGCGGGAAATGCGCGGAACGTGCCCCAGCTCGCGAAGCCCATCAGCTTGCCCGATGTATCGAATGCGCCGACGACCGGGAAGCCGCCTGCGCGTTTCGCCGCGAACCATGTCGTCATGGCTTCGACGGGGCGCGGCTTGTAGTCGTACAGCGCGGTCGAATTGACGATGGCTTCGTTCAGGATCTCGAGAATGGCGAGCGCGTGCTCGGCTTCGTTGCAGTCGATCAGGCGCACGTCGTCGTGCGGGGCGATGGTGTTCATTCGGTATCCGTTCAGGCTGAGGATGAATCAGGTCGCGGGCGCGTCGCCGATGGCGAGGATGTAGCGCGCTGCTTTCGAAGCGGGGTTGCTGAAGATCAGCGGGCGGTCCAGCCGCATCGCGAGGCAGTCGCCTTGCTGGAGCGCGTGAAGCTCGTCGCCGATCACGATGTCGATGCGTCCGCTCATCACCCAGACTTGCTGATGCATCGTCGATTCGCGTCCGCTCCGTTCGTAGGCGACGCGCGCGCCGGGCGGGAAATCCACCTCGACGAGTTGGAATGGGGACGGCCAGCCGGGTGGAGAAAGGTTTCGGCGCGTGTAGCCGGATTCGGGATCGCGCCATTTCAGTTGCTGGCGGCGGCGGGCGAGTGGTTCCGCTGGCGTGCCTTCCTGTTCGCCGCCGAAGAGGCTGGCGAGGGATACGCCTAGGCCGGCGGCGAGCTTGTCGAGTACCACCGCCGTCGGGCTGGCGGCGCCGCGTTCGATCATCGAAATCATGGAGCGGCTTACGCCGCAGCGGGCCGCTAGCGCGTCGAGGGTGTAGGCGCGGGCGGCGCGCAACTCGCGGATGCGATCGGCGATGCGTTGGTTTATGTCGCCGCTGGCGGGGGGTTCTTCGGGCGTTGTGTCTAGCATAGTGGATGTAGTGTCCAGTAAACTAGATGTTGTTGTCAAGGTTCGTCGTTGCCGGATCCCGGTTTCTTTGTGGTCTATTAGCTCTGCCCCTGTGCGGGGCGGCAGTCACTTTCTTTGCAGCAGCAAAGAAAGTAACCAAAGAAAGCAGCTCGCTCAGGCCCGCGGTCACACGCACGTTGGCTATGCTTGCCAGCCGCCCGTGGCACTCGCCTAAGTGTCGTCCTCACAGGCCCAATCGGGCTTGGCTCGCGCACGGTCTGCCGCACCAAATGTTTTGGCGTGTTGGTTCAGCACGAAATAGCTTCGGCACAGCGCTACGCGCTGCCGTTGGGTATGCGAAGGAAAGCATCGAAGAAGAAGCGCGCACGGACCCGATTGACCCGTCGGCCGCGAAGCGGGCCGGAGCTATTTGGTGCTGAACCAGTGAGGAAAAACATTTGGTGGCGCAGACCGTGCGCGGTCCAAGCCCTTATCTGCTTGTGGGGGCACTCGCTACTGCCGTGCCATTAGGCCAATCGCCTGTGCCGCGGCCGGCGTGAAGTGCTTAGGCTGGGGATAGCTGTTTCTTTGGTTACTTTCTTTGCAGCAGCAAAGAAAGTGACCCCCGCCCCGGGGAGGGGCAGTGCTAATAGACCACCGCGAAACCGGGATCCGGCAAAAGCCTGCAGCGTGCCACAAGCTCCCGCCAAGACCCCGACCCCCAACCTCAACCGTACACAGGAAACCGCTTCGTCAACTCAGCGACCTGCGCGCGCACGCGTTCGAGGTTACCCGCATCTTCCGGGCTTTCCAGCACATCGGCGATGAGATTCCCAACGATCTCCGCTTCCTTCGTACCAAATCCACGCGTGGTCATCGCCGGCGAGCCGAGTCGCACGCCGCTCGTGACGAACGGCTTTTCCGGATCGTTAGGAATGGCGTTCTTGTTGACCGTGATGTGCGCAGCGCCGAGCGCAGCTTCGGCAGCCTTCCCAGTGATCTTCTTGGCACGCAAATCGACGAGCATCACATGACTTTCCGTGCGGCCCGACACGATACGCAGACCGCGTTTCACCAGCGTTTCGGCCAGCACCCGCGCATTATCGACGACGCGTTGCTGATACTCCTTGAATTCCGGCGACAAGGCTTCCTTGAACGCGACAGCCTTCGCGGCAATCACGTGCATCAGCGGCCCGCCCTGAATGCCCGGGAAAATCGCAGAATTGATCTGCTTCTCATACTCGGCCTTCATCAGGATCACACCACCGCGCGGTCCGCGCAGGCTCTTGTGCGTGGTTGTGGTGACGAAGTCCGCGTGCGGCACCGGATTCGGATACACACCCGCCGCGATCAGGCCGGCATAGTGCGCCATATCGACCATCAGATACGCGCCGACGTTCTTCGCGATCTTCGACAGACGCTCGAAGTCGATCTTCAACGCAAACGCCGACGCCCCCGCGACGATCAGCTTCGGCTTATGCTCGTTGGCGAGCTGCTCGGCCGCTTCGTAATCGATGTCCTCGGCTTCGTTCAGCCCGTAGCTCACCACGTTGAACCACTTGCCCGACATGTTGACCGGCGAGCCGTGCGTGAGGTGGCCGCCGTGCGCGAGACTCAGGCCCATGATCGTGTCGCCGGGCTTGAGCATCGCGAAGAACACGCCCTGGTTGGCCTGCGAGCCGGAGTTCGGCTGCACGTTCGCGGCTTCGGCGCCGAAGAGCTGCTTCACGCGATCGATCGCGAGCAGCTCGACCACATCGACATATTCGCAGCCGCCGTAATAGCGCTTGCCCGGATAACCCTCGGCGTACTTGTTCGTGAGTTGCGAGCCCTGCGCGGCCATCACGGCCGGGCTCGTATAGTTTTCCGACGCGATCAGTTCGATGTGATCTTCCTGACGACGATTTTCATCGTTAATGGCGGCCCAGAGTTCCGGATCGACGTTTTCAACGGTGCTGGCTGCGCGACTGAACATGATGGTTACCCATGTGAGAAGAGAACGGGTTGCTGCGGGAACTCCGACTGTCCCGTATTCCATCGAAAGCCGGCGCATCCGGATAGAAGAATTCCGACATTACGCTGGAATGCGGGCACCCGTTTGGTGCGCCCGTGCGTCGGGCACATCGCGGATGCGCTTCGTATCTGTGCACGAATCCGCGCGATTGACGCCGAAGCCACGTACTTTCAGCCTTGGCACGCTTATCGCATAAAGAGCTTCAGGAGTGGCAGTCACAATCTGGCAATGGATGACTAGGGTTCCGGTCCGCATCGATGTCGATGCGCGATGCTGGTCCGAGAGTTGTCGACCTCGAACGAGGTTACACGGCGGGACAAAAGCCCGGGAGAGAACGCGATGCGTCGCGCCGCTCCTGCCGTCGATAACCGTTCAATGCGAGGTCAACCTCATGCGCGTCCGTTTTCTCGCCGCTGCCGCCGTCGCTCTCTCCGTCTGCTTCTCCACGCCCTCATTCGCTCAGGCCCGCAAGGACTTCAAGGTCTGCTGGACCATCTACGCCGGCTGGATGCCGTGGGGCTACGCGAAGACTCAGGGCATCATGTCCAAGTGGGCGAAGAAGTACGGCATCAATGTCGATGTCGTGCAGCTCAACGACTACATCGAATCGATCAATCAATACACCGCCGGCAAGTTCGACGGCTGCGCGATGACCAACATGGACGCGCTGACCATCCCGGCGACGGGCGGCGTGGACAGCACCGCGCTGATCGTCAGCGATTACTCCAACGGCAACGACGGCGTGCTCATCAAGGGTGCGGGCAAGAAGGTCGCCGATCTCAAGGGCCAGCCGGTCAATCTCGTCGAGCTTTCGGTGTCGCACTATCTGCTCGCGCGCGCGCTCGAATCGGCAGGGATGAGCGAGCGCGACATCAAGACCGTCAACACGTCCGATGCCGATATCTCCGGCGCATTCGCAACCGCCGACGTGCACAACGCGGTCACATGGAACCCGATGCTCGCCGATCTCAAGGCGAAGCCCAACGTCACCGAAGTGTTCGATTCGAGCCGTATTCCCGGCGAAATCATGGACATGATGGTCGTCAACACGAAGACGCTGCACGACAACCCCGCGCTCGGCAAGGCGCTCACGGGCGCATGGTTCGAGATCATGCAGACGATGCACGGAACGTCGCCGGATAGCGAGGCCGCGCTTACATCGATGGCCAAGGCGTCGGGCACCGATCTCGCCGGCTACAAGTCGCAGCTCTCGACCACCGCGCTGTTCTACACGCCGCAACAGGCGCTCGACTTCGCGACGAGCCCGAACATGCCGAAGATCATGACGCGCGTTGCGCAGTTCTCCTTCGATCACGGTCTGCTCGGCAAGGGCGCGCCGAACGCGGGCGCGGTCGGCATGGCGTTCGAGAACAACGTGGTCGTCGGCAGCAAGAGCAATCTGAAGCTGCGTTTCGATCCGACCTACGTGCGCATGGCCGCGCAAGGCAAGCTGTGAGCGGCGCGGCGTTCTGAAGAGGAGAGGCCCATGCGGCTCATCAACCGACACCCCGGCCGCACCGCCAGTCTGATGCTGTTGCTGCTGCCGTTCATCGTGCTCGTCGCGGTGTATTTCACGGGCTCGTCGATTCGCCTGCAGGCGAATCCCGACGACAAGCTGCTGCCGTCCGCCACGCAGATGAAGGCCGCGCTCAACGAGTACGCGTTCACGGAGGACAAGCGCACGGGCGAGCATCTGATGCTGAGCGACACGGTATCGAGCATGAAGCGGCTCGGCATCGGGCTCGTCTCGAGTGCGGCCATCGCGCTCGTGTTCGGCATCGTGACGGGCAGCATTCCGCTTGTTGGCGCGACGCTGTCGCCGTTCATCACGGTGATATCGATGATCCCGCCGCTCGCCGTCCTGCCGATTCTGTTCATCGTGTTCGGCCTCGATGAACTGTCGAAGGTCGTGCTGATCGTGATCGGCATCACGCCGATGATGATCCGCGATCTGCAACAGCGCACGCGCGATATTCCCGAGGAATTGTGGATCAAGGCGCAGACGCTCGGCGCATCGAGCTGGACGCTGATCCTGCGCGTGATCGTGCCGCAACTGCTGCCGCGTCTGTTGATCGCGCTGCGGCTCGCGTTGTGTTCCGCGTGGCTCTTTCTGATCGCGGCAGAAGCGATTGCATCGACGGATGGTCTCGGCTATCGCATCTTCCTCGTGCGCCGCTATCTCGCGATGGACGTGATCCTGCCGTATGTCGCGTGGATCACGCTGCTCGCATGGCTCATCGACGAAGCGCTGCGCCGTCTCACGCAATGGGCGTTCCCCTGGTATCAGGAAGGTCGCGGAGGCCGCGCATGATCGAAATCCGCAACCTGTGGAAGCAGTACGACGATCAGGTCGTGCTGGAGCGGCTCAATCTGCGCATCGCGGAAGGCGAATTCTGCTCGATGGTCGGTGCGTCGGGCTGCGGCAAGTCGACGTTTCTGCGCATGCTGCTAGGCCAGGAACGTCCGACGCGCGGCGAGATCCTGCTCGATGGCGAGCCCTTGCCGAGCGAGCCGGACCCGCATCGCGGCGTCGTGTATCAACGCTATTCGGTGTTCCCGCATCTGACCGTGTTGCGCAACGTGATGCTCGGGCTCGAACTGCCGCATGCGCGTTTCACGGGACGTCTGTTCGGCGCGCGCCGCCGTCTCGCACGCGATGAAGCCGTCGCGATGCTCGCGCGCGTCGGCCTTGCCGATTCGCTCGACAAATACCCGCATCAACTCTCGGGCGGCATGCAGCAACGCCTCGCGCTTGCGCAGGCGCTCGTGATGAAGCCGCGCGTGCTGCTGCTCGACGAACCCTTCGGCGCGCTCGATCCGGGCATCCGCCGCGACATGCACGAACTGCTGACGAGCCTCTGGCGCGAAGCGAAGCTGACCGTCTTCATGGTCACGCACGACCTGAAGGAAGGCTTCACGCTCGGCAGCCGCGTGCTGGTATTCGACAAGGTGCGCATCGACCCGCAAGCGCCGCAGGCATACGGCGCGCGCATCACTTACGACATTCCGCTCGAACGCAACGGCGTGCGCGAAGCGCAACCGGCGATGGAAGTTCCGCCGCTGCTCGCCGTGCCCGCATGATCGAAAGGACATAACACATGAACGAAATCCTGCTCGAAGAAACGATTCCCGGTGGCGGCCACGCGTCGCTGATCATGAAGCGCGGCCAGTTGCTGCGCATCACGGACGTGCGCGGCGGCGCGAACGTCGCGATGCTGCTTTTCAATGCCGCAGAAAAGAGCGAGCGTCTGAACCTGCCCGATACGCTCAAATGCCAGCACACCGCGAAGCTGACCAAAGGCCATTGCCTCTATTCCGACATGGGGCGCGTGCTCGCGGCGATTGTCGCGGATACGTGCGGATGGCACGACAGCCTCGCCGGTGTATCGAATGCGGCGGAAGTATTGGAGAAGTACGGCGAAGGCCGCTATCAGGAACTGTGCAACGCGTTCTATCGCAACGGCACGGACAACCTGCTCGTCGAAATGGGCAAATGGGGCCTCGGCATCGCGGACTTGCTGATGACGCTGAATCTATTCAGCCGCGTCGACGTGACCGATGCGGGCGCGTTGCACTTCGTGCAGGGCAATTCGCAGGCGGGCGACTATATCGAACTGTATGCGCCGATGAACACGCTCGTCGTGCTGACGGCGGTCCAGCATCCGCTCGATCCGAATCCCGAATACGCGCCCAAGCCCGTGAAGCTCGCGCTGAGCAATGCGGATGCTCAAGTCGCGGAAATCTGCCGTACATCGTGCGATGAAAACGCGCGCGGCTTCATCAATACCGAACGATTCTTTCTCTGAGCGAGAGACGCGCATGACGACATCCAATCTCACGGCGAGCACGCTCGATCCAGTCAACGCGATCTTTCGCGAGACCTTGCCCGCGGGCGAACCGTGGCTCAAGGAGCTGAAAGCGGGGCAGACGCTGCGCATCCGCGACGTCGAAGGCAATCAGGCCATCGATACGCTCTTCTACAGCGCGGCTGATCCGCGCGAGCGCTACGACGCGCAACGCACGCTGCGCCGTCAGCAAAGCCTCTATCTGACGACGGGCACCGTGCTCTATTCGAACCTCGGCAATCCGATGCTGACGATCATCGCTGACACATGCGGGCGGCACGACACGCTCGGCGGCGCGTGCGCGCAGGAAAGCAACACCGTGCGCTATGCGCTGGAGAAACGCTACATGCACAGTTGCAGGGATAACTATCTGCGGGCCTGCGCGCACGATGGCAGGCTCTCGAAGCGCGACATCGCCGCGAACATCAACTTCTTCATGAACGTGCCGGTGACGGCCGAAGGCGGCCTCACGTTCGAGGACGGCATTTCGGGCGCGGGCAAGTACGTCGAGCTGCGCGCCGAGATGGACGTGATCGTGCTGATCTCGAACTGCCCGCAACTGAACAACCCGTGCAACGCGTATAACCCGACGCCGGCGGAGCTGACGATATGGAACTGAGCACCTTGCGTCGCTGGCTCTACACGGTGATGAAAGCGCGCGCGCAGCGTCTGCTGCAGTTCGAAGGCCGCGCCAGGCGCTGATGAACGCCGACCTGCCGGGGACGACCCCGGCATGCATGCTCACGTGGCGGGACGGCCCGCCCACGCATTGAACATCCACTCATGTTCGACAAAGTCCTCATCGCGAATCGCGGCGCGATCGCGTGCCGCATTTTGCGCACGCTGCGCGAGCTGAATGTAACTGGTGTCGCCGTCTATAGCGAAGCGGATCGCGCGAGCCGCCATGTCAGTCTCGCCGATACCGCATGCAGTCTCGGCGATGGCGCCGCGAGCATCACCTATCTCGACATCGCGAAGATTCTCGCTATCGCGCGCGAAGAAGGCGTGCAGGCGATTCATCCGGGCTACGGCTTTCTGTCGGAGAACGCGTCGTTTGCAGAAGCATGCGAAGCGGCCGGCGTCGCGTTCATCGGACCGACGCCCGCGCAGTTGCGCGCCTTCGGCCTCAAGCACACCGCGCGCGCGATCGCCGCTGAAGAAGGCGTCCCGATGCTCGAAGGCACGGGCCTCCTCGATGACATCGACGCCGCGCTCGAAGCGGCGCAACGCGTCGGTTATCCGGTGATGCTGAAGAGCACGGCGGGCGGCGGCGGCATCGGCATGCGCGTGTGCCGTAGCGCCGACGAGCTCGCCGCGCAGTTCGATATCGTCAAGCGACTGGGTCAGAACAATTTCAGCGATGCGGGCGTGTTCCTGGAGAAGTACATCGAACGCGCGCGGCATCTCGAAGTGCAGGTTTTCGGCGACGGCAAGGGCGATGCCATCGCGCTCGGCGTGCGCGACTGTTCGGTGCAGCGGCGCAACCAGAAAGTGCTCGAAGAAACGCCCGCGCCGAATCTCCCCGAAGGCATGGCAGCCGCGCTCTGCGAAGCCGCGATCCGGCTTGCGCGTGCAGTGTCGTATCGTTCGGCGGGCACGGTCGAATTCGTCTACGACAGCGAGGCGGCGCGCTTTTATTTCCTCGAAGTGAACACGCGCCTGCAGGTGGAGCATGGCGTGACGGAGCAGGTGTGGGGCGTCGATCTGGTGCGCTGGATGATCGAGCTCGCAGCGGGCACCTTGCCCTCGCTCGACACGCTCGCTCGCGATCTCGAACCGCGCGGCCATGCGATCCAGGCGCGTCTTTATGCCGAAGATCCGGGCCGCGATTTCAAGCCCTGTCCGGGATTGCTCACCGATGTGTCGTTTCCATCATCCGATGGCCGAGCGCTTCGCATCGACACATGGATCGAAGCCGGCTGCGAGGTGCCGCCGTGGTTCGATCCGATGCTCGCGAAGCTGATCGCATGGCAACCTACGCGCGAGGCGGCGCGTCACGCGCTCGATGCCGCGCTCGACGCGACGCGCATCTACGGCGTCGAAACGAATCGCGGCTATCTGCGGCAGATTCTCGCGGATACGCCGTTCGCAAGCGGCCATCCGTGGACGCGTTGTCTCGAAGGCTTGCGCTATCGCGCATCGACATTCGAAGTGCTGAGCGGCGGCACGCAAACGACCGTGCAGGATTATCCGGGAAGGCCGGGCTATTGGGCGGTGGGCGTGCCGCCTTCCGGTCCGATGGACGATCGCGCGCTGCGCCTCGGCAATCGCCTGCTCGCCAACGACGACGATGCTGCCGCGCTCGAAATCACGATGAGCGGTCCGACGCTGCGCTTCAACACGAATGCGATCGTGGCGGTGACGGGCGCAACGCTGCCCGTCATGCTCGACGACATCGCGCAGCCGATGAACACGACATTCCTCGTCGCGGCCGGCTCGACGCTCGCGCTCGGCACGATCCGCGGCGCGGGCGCGCGTGCGTATCTGTGCGTGCGCGGCGGGCTCGATGTCGCGCGCTATCTCGGCAGCCGCAGCACGTTCACGCTCGGCCAGTTCGGCGGGCATGGCGGGCGTGCATTGCGTGCGGGCGACGTGCTGCATGTTCATGGGCTCACGAACCGCGAAGCAGGCGCGACGTTGTCCGATTCACTCGTGCATCGTCTCGACGATGTGCGCGTGCTGCGCGTGATCTACGGTCCGCACGGCGCGCCGGAGTACTTCACGGCGTCCTATATCGACCGCTTCCTCGACACCGACTGGGAAGTCCATTTCAATTCGAGCCGCACAGGTGTGCGTCTCATCGGTCCGAAGCCCGAATGGGCGCGCGCCGATGGCGGCGAAGCGGGGCTGCATCCGTCGAACATTCACGACAATCCGTATGCTGTCGGCGCGATCGATTTCACCGGCGACATGCCCGTGATTCTCGGTCCCGATGGCCCGAGTCTCGGCGGTTTCGTGTGTCCGGTCACGGTGATCGAGGCGGACCTGTGGCAGATCGGCCAGTTGAAGGCGGGCGACAAAGTGCGCTTCGTTCCTGTGGATATCGCGACCGCACGCACGGACCCTGTGCCGCAAACGACATTGCAATCGCCGGTCGTGCTCGACATCGGTGAAGGCGATGAACGGCTCGTCGCGCGGCTCTCCGGCGACACGCATCTGCTGCTCGAACTCGGTCCGCCCGAACTCGATCTCGTGTTGCGCTTTCGCGGCCATGCGTTGATGCAATCGCTCGAAGCATCGCGGTTGCCGGGCGTCGTCGATCTGACGCCGGGCATCCGCTCGCTGCAAGTTCATTATCAGCCGGAACGATTGGCGCTCGACACGCTGCTGGAACACGTCGCGTCGGCATGGCGCAGCGTGCTGCTGCAAAAGGACCTGCGCGTGCCGTCGCGTGTCGTACATCTGCCGCTGTCGTGGGACGATCCCGCGTGCCAGCTCGCCATCGACAAGTACATGACCACCGTGCGCAAGGACGCGCCGTGGTGCCCGAGCAACCTGGAGTTCATTCGCCGCATCAACGGGCTCGATTCGATCGATGACGTGAAGCGCGTCGTCTTCGATGCGCGCTATCTCGTGATGGGCCTCGGCGATGTCTATCTCGGCGCGCCGGTCGCGACGCCGCTCGATCCGCGTCATCGGCTCGTAACGACGAAATACAACCCGGCGCGCACGTGGACGGCGGAGAACTCGGTCGGCATCGGCGGCGCGTATCTGTGCGTCTACGGCATGGAAGGGCCGGGCGGGTATCAGTTCGTCGGGCGCACGTTGCAGATGTGGAACCGCTATCGCGAAGTCGCGGATTTCGCGGGGCGTCCGTATCTGTTGCGCTTCTTCGATCAGATCCGCTTCTACGAAGTCTCCAGCGACGAACTGCTGCGCATACGCGAGACGTTTCCGCTCGGGCGTTATCCTTTGAAGATCGAGGAGACAGAGCTGTCTCTCGCCGACTATCAGGCCTTTCTCGATCGCGAAGCAGACGGCATCGCGCAGTTTCGCGCGCATCAGCAAGCGGCGTTTCAGGACGAGCGGCAACGCTGGCACGAAGCGGGCAGCGACGAAACGGCGCTCGATGCACCCGTCGCCGTCGATGCGGAGATCGCGCCGCTCGCCGATGGCCAGATCGCCGTCGATAGCGAGATCGCGGGCAATCTGTGGCAGGTGCGCGTCGAGGCCGGCGCGAGCGTCGAAGCGGGCGACGTGCTCGTCGTCATCGAATCGATGAAGATGGAGATATCGGTGATCGCGCCGTGCGCGGGCATCATCGGCGAGATTCATGTCGCGCCGGGTTCGTCCGTTCGCGCGGGGCAGCGCGTCGCCGTGATCGAACAGCGCGCTTGACGCTTGACGCACTTCATACCAAAGGAAACATCGCACATGGATTCATTCGACCTGCGTCTTCCCGCACTGCGCGCCGCATATCGCGAAGGCCGCACGACGCCGCGCGCGCTGATCGGCGCGTTGCGCACGCGTGCGGCTAACTTGAACGCCGACTATCGGCTCTTCATTCATCTGCTGAACGATGACGAAATCGAGCCGTATCTCGCTGCGCTCGATGCACGCGATATCGATTCGCTGCCGCTCTACGGCGTGCCGTTCGCGATCAAGGACAACATCGATCTCGCGCGCGTGCCGACGACGGCCGCGTGCCCCGCGTTCGCATACACGCCGGAGCAGTCGGCGACGCTCGTCGCGCAGCTGATCGCGCTCGGCGCGGTGCCCATCGGCAAGACCAATCTCGACCAGTTCGCGACCGGCCTGAACGGCACGCGCTCGCCCTACGGCAAGTGCCGCAATAGCGTGCTGGCGGACTATCCGTCGGGCGGATCGAGCGCGGGGTCTTCGCTGGCTGTCGCGCTGGGCGTCGCGAGCTTCGCGCTCGGCACCGATACGGCCGGCTCGGGCCGCGTGCCCGCCGCGTTGAACAATCTCGTCGGCACGAAGGGGACGAAGGGTCTGTTGTCGACGGCGGGCGTCGTGCCCGCGTGCCGCACGCTCGACTGCGTGACGTATTTCACCGCGACCGCGAGCGAGGCGAGCACGCTGCTCGCGCTCACGGCCGCCCACGATCCCGCCGATGCATACAGTCGCGCGAATCCGCAATGGAACGATGCGGCGGCGTTCGGCAAGGTCGCGCGCTTTCGCTTCGGCGTGCCGCGTCAACTCGAATTCGCGGGTTGCGATGAAAGTCCCGCGCTCTTCGCCGACGCACGCGCGGCGCTCGAAGCGCTCGGCGGCGAGGCGATCGACATCGACTTCGCGCCTTTCCTCGAAGCCGCGCGTCTGCTCTATGAAGGGCCGTGGGTCGCGGAGCGCTATAGCGTCGCCGGCGCGCTGATGGAGTCGCAGCCCGACGCCGTGTTGCCCGTGATCCGCGACGTGCTCGCGAAGGCGCCGGGCGCCACCGCCGTCGATGCGTTTCGCGCGCAATACAAGCTTCAGGCACTGAAGCAGCGTTGCGACGCCGTGCTCGCGGATCTCGATTGCGTGCTGACGCCATCGATTCCGCGCGCGGTCACGCTCGCCGAGCTGGAGCGCGATCCGATCGGTGCGAACTCGCTGCTCGGGCATTACACGAACTTCATGAATCTGCTCGATTACGCCGCCATCGCGACGCCCGCGGGTTTCATGCGCAATGGCCTGCCGTGGGGCGTGACGCTTTTTGGCCGCGCCTTCACCGATCAATATCTGCTGAGCGTCGCCGATGCATTGCATCGCAAGCTCGACGTGCTGATCGTCGGCGGCGCGCGCCAGGACACCGATGCGCCCGCGCGCGCCGCGCGTGACGACACGATGAAGCTCGTCGTGTGCGGCGCGCATCTCGCGGGCTTGCCGCTGAACGGACAACTGACCGCACGCGGCGCGCGCCTCGTCCAAGCGACATCGAGCGCGCCGCGTTACCGCCTGTACGCGCTCGCGGGCGGTGCGGTTCAGCGGCCCGGCATGACACGCGACGAAGCGAACGGCGCGGCGATCGCGGTCGAAGTGTGGACGTTGCCGAGCGCGGAGGTCGGCTCCTTCCTCGCGGGCATTCCCGCGCCGCTCGCGCTCGGCAAGGTCGAACTCGCGGACGGCCGCTGGGAAACCGGCTTCGTGTGCGAGGCGCATGCGCTCGAAGGCGCCGTCGACATCACACGATACGGCGGCTGGCGCGCCTGGCTCGAGCGCGCCGTGTGAGCGATCATCGGCCGAGCACGGCGGCGAGCGTGTGCCGCTTCGTGCCGAACGATGCGAGCACGGCCAGCCCCAGCGCCGAGAGCAGCACGCCGAGATGCATCGCGCCGGTCGCGCCCGCGTGATCGACCGCGATGCCGCCCGCGAGCGAGCCCGCCGCGATCGCGGTCTGCACCGCGCTGACGAAGAGCGCCGATGCCGCTTCCGGCTGCTTCGGCGCTGTCAGTTGCATCCACACACTCAGGCACAGCGGAATCGCGCCATACGCGACGCCCCACGCGAGCACGCCCGCCACGACCGCGCCCGCAACGTGCGCGAAGGCCGGCAGCGCGAGCAGCGAAGCGATGACGAGCGCAGTCGTCGCAGCGAGCGCGAGACGCGGATGCGACTTCACGAACGCCGACGCGACGAAGTTCGACAGGAAACCGACGATCCCGAAACCGAGCAGCAACGCGGTGACCCAGGCCGCGCCGAGCACGGCGTCGACTTCGAGAAACGGCGCGATATACGTGTAGGCGCAAAAGTGCGCGCCGAACAGCAACGCGACGAGCAGCAGGCTGCGCAACACGGTCGTGCGCGCGAGCATGCGGCCGAAATCGCCGATGCGTGCGGCGGCGCGCGGCGGCAGGTCGGGCAGCAGCATCGCCTGAAGGAGCAGCGCGGCGAGCGCGAGCGCGGCCGTCGCGAAGAACGACACGCGCCATGACGACAACCCCGCGATGAACGTCCCGAGCGGCACGCCGATGACGGTCGCGAGCGTGATGCCCATGAAGATGGTCGCGCTCGCGCGGGCGCTGTTTTCTTCCGCGACGATCTGCCCCGAGACGCCGAGCGCGACGGTCCAGAATCCGCCGAGGCTGATGCCGAGCAGGGCGCGGCCGGCGAGCATCGTCGTGAAGTCGGTCGCGAATGCCGAGACGACGTTCGATGCGACGAGCGCGATCGACAGCAGAAGCAGGATCAGCCGCCGGTTCAGGCGTCCCGCGACGAGCAGCAGAACGGGCGCCGAGATCGCGGCGATGATGCCCGGCGTCGTGGTCATCAGGCCAGCCGTGCCGGGCGTGACGCCGAGGTCCGAAGCGATCGCCGGCAGCACGCCGACGGGCATGTATTCGGTCGTCACGAAAGCGAACGAGCCGAGCGCGATGGAAAGCACCGCGAGCCAGCGCCGGCTGGCGCTGGACGAAGACGTAGTCATATTGGGAACTCCGGCGATATCACGCGGCGATGGCTTGCTCGTCGAGGAACGGATAGTCGGTGTAGCCCGCATCCGTGCCGCCGAAGAAGGTCGCGCGATCGTAGCGATTGAGCGGCAGGTGCTTGCGCAGGCGCTCCGGCAGATCGGGATTGGCGATGAAGTGGCGGCCGAACGCGACCAGATCGGCGTCGCCGGACTGGAGGATCGATTCGGCGCTGGCGCCGTCGAAGCCGCCCGCGACAATGATCGGGCCACGGAAATGCGCGCGCAGCGACTTCGCTGCCAGCGGCGTCTGATCGCGCGTCTCATCCTCGACATTGCCCGCGATGCGCGGCTCGATCAGATGCAGATACGCGATGCCGAGCTTGTCGAGTTCCGTCGCGACGTAGGCGAAGAGCGCCTGCGGATCGCTGTCGGACATATCGCCCCACGAGCCGCTCGGCCCGAGTCGCACCGCGACCTTGTCCGCGCCCCACACGCCGATCACGGCGCGCGCCGTATCGAGCAGCAGGCGCGCGCGATTTTCGATCGTGCCGCCGTATGCGTCGGTGCGACGGTTGCTGCCGTCCTGAAGGAACTGGTCGAAGAGATAGCCGTTGGCCGCATGCAGTTCGACGCCATCGAAGCCCGCCGCGACGCCGCGTGCCGCCGCCGCGCGAAAACTCTCGACGATGCCCGCGATCTCCGATGTTTCGAGCGCGCGATTCGGCGTGTTCGGCACCCAGCCGGCCTCGGTGTACGCGACGCCGCCGTGCGGCACTTCCGACGGCCCGACCGGGCGGCCGCCATCGGGCTGCAACTGCGCGTTCGACTGACGCCCTGCGTGATAAAGCTGAAGAAAGATGCGGCCGCCCCTGGCGTGTACGGCATCGGTGACGGCTTGCCATCCGGCGATCTGGCTGTCGTCGTAGAGGCCGGGCGCGCCGAGATAGCCATTGCCTTCCGGCGCGGCGATGGTCGCTTCGCCGATCAGGAGCGCGCCGGGCGAAGTGCGCTGTGCGTAATATTCGGCCATCAGCGGGCCGGGACGGGCGCCCGATTCGGCACGCATGCGGGTGAGCGGGGCGAGGACGACGCGATGGCCGAATTCATACGAGCCGACTTTGACGTGCGAAAACAGTCTGGACATTTCGTTTCTCCACAATTCCGGGTAGCTGTTGCGTGACGCCGACGACCGGCGACGCTTGACCCGGACTGTAGACGCGGCGCGCCCCGAGAAAAACCGCCCGCGAGTTCAGGCACCCCGGACACGCGTGTCCGCAATCGCGCCTCGCCCAGCCGTGGCGGCGAAGCGGCGATTGTTTGGGTGAGCAGAACAGTCATGTCGCTGTTGCGGCATTTATCAGCCCGACTGCCGTTCCGATAATCCACGCCACCTTTCGGACATTGGAAACATCATGGAAACAACACACATCGCTCCGTTGCGCGTGGGCGTGATCGGCGTCGGCAACTGGGCGCGGCATGGGCATCTGCGGGTGCTCGATCTGCTGCCGCACTTCACGCTGCAGGCCGTGTACAGCCATCGGCGCGAGGCTGCGGAAGAGGCGGCGCGCGAGTACCGGATAGAGCGCGTGGCGGCATCGATCGATGAACTCGTCGAAAGCGACGATATCGATCTCGTCGTCGTGCTCAACACGGCGCCGCAGCATGCGGACACGGTGAAGCGCGTGATTGCCGCCGGCAAGGACGTCTACTGCGAATGGCCGCTGACGACCACGCTCGCGCAATCGCAGGAACTGCTCGCGTTGACCGAAGCGCGCGGTGTGCGGCATGTCGTCGGCTTGCAGCGGCGGCTCGCGTCGCACAATCGTTATGTGCGCGATCTGATCGGGCAAGGCTATGTCGGCGAACTGCGCTCCGTGCGCATGCACGTCAGCGTGAATTACTTCCAGGCGATGCGCTCGCGCGCGCTCGAATGGACCGTGCCGCCCGAGAACTTCTCGTCGATCGTGTCGATTTACGGCGGCCATTTTCTCGACATGCTGCTCCACGCGACGGATTGGCCCGTGTCGATCGCGGCGCTCACGCCGAATCAGTTTCCGCTCGTCACGATCAGGGAGAGCGGCGTGTCGATGCAAACGAGCGCGCCCGATCAACTCGTGCTCGCGGGCATGCTGAACGGCGATGCGGTGTTGTCGGTGCATATCGAGGGCGGCAAGCGCAACGGGTCGGGCGTGCAGATCGACATCACCGGAACGGAAGGCGACTTGCGCATCACGAATACGTCGGCGTTCGGCGATGTCGGCGACGATTACCGCATCGTCGGCGCGCATGGCGACAAGGCGCCGCTCGCGCCGCTCGATGTGCCGGAGCGTTATCATCGGTTGCCGGAATCGGGCCTGCCTTCCGCCGTGCTGGAACTGGCCGAGCTGTACTGGGCCTTTGCGCACGACGTGGCGAACGGCACGCATGACGCGCCCACTTTCGCCGATGCCGTGCGGATGCACGAACTGATCGATCGCGCGCAGGCATCGTATGCGTCGCGTCGATTCATGGGGATCGGATCGTCAGAATGACGGAGAGCCTTGCGATGAACGAGACGCCAGCCGCAAGCGCGACCAGCGCGGCCGCCGCGCGCGCGCCCGGCGCGCTGGACCACATGAGCGGCATGGTCGTCTTCACGCGCGCGGCGGAAACGCTGAGCTTCGCGGAAGCGGGGCGGCAACTCGGGCTTTCGGCATCGGCGATCGGCAAGGCTGTCGCGCGGCTGGAAACGCGCGTCGGCGTGCGGCTCTTTCATCGCAGCACGCGCAGCGTGCGTCTCACGCCCGAAGGCGAACTATTTCTCGCGCGTTGCCAGCGCATTCTCGGCGAGATCGAAGAGGCCGAGTCCGAACTGGCGATATCGCGCGCGAAGCCGATGGGCCGCCTGCGCGTGAGCATTCCGCTCGTCGGCACGCTGCTGATGCCGGTGCTCTCGGCGTTCATGCACGCGTATCCCGAAGTGCAGCTCGATATCGATTTCAGCGATCGTCTAGTCGATGTCATCGACGATGGTTTCGATGTCGTCCTGCGCACCGGCGACGCAATCGATTCGCAACTCACGATGCGCACGCTCGGGCACTACACGCATCTGATCGTCGGCTCGCCGGATTATCTCGAAGCGCGCGGCGTGCCCGCGACGCCCGAAATGCTCGGCGCGCACGCGTGCCTTCAGCATCGCTTCTCGCGCACGGGACGTCTCAGGCGCTGGACTTTCGTGCGCGATGGCGCGCCCTTCGACGTGGAGCTTCCGTCGACGGCCATCGCGAGCGCGGTCGAGCCGCTCATCGCGCTGGCGGAGCAGGGCCTGGGTCTCACCAGCGTGCCTGACTATGCCGTGCGCGCGCAACTCGCGGATGGCTCGCTCGTCGCCGTCCTGCGCGATTTCACGGCGGACCGCATCCCCTTTCGCGCGCTCTGGCCGTCAGGGCGCATGACGCCGCCGAAGGTGCGCGTGTTCGTCGACTTCCTGCATCAACACCTGTTTCCGGATTCGGCGTGACTGATCTGCGTGAGCGCGAACGCATGGCGCAATTCGAAGCCGAGCCGTTCATACAGGGCGATGGCGCTCTCGTTGTGACTGAACACGTGGAGGAACGGCGTTTCGCCGCGTAGCCCGATTTCCCTGCGCAGGATGTTCATCAGCCGGCCGGCGAGACCGCGTCCGCGACAGCGTTCGTCGACACAAACCGCGCTGATCTCGACATGACCTTCGATGGCCATGCGTTCGCCCGCCATCGCGATGAGTTCTCCCTGCTCGCGAATCCCGATGTAGTGACCCATCTCACGCGTGCGCTTGCCGAACGGACCCGGTTTGGTGCGTTGTACGAGCGCGAGCATGTCGTCGACATCGGCGGGGCCGAGGTCGATCACGTCGCTGTCGTCGAGGCTTTGCGTGAAGCGCTGTGTCGCGACCATCTGATGAATCGTGCCGACGCGCTTCGCCTGCAAGGTATCGATTGCCGCGACCGTATCCGCCGACAGAATGGCGACCTGCTCGCCGGGCTGCAACAGCGCGTGCAGCGCGCGCCACGCGTCCGGCGTTTCCGACGCGACCGCCGCGAAAGGCGCGACGTCCGGATGAAAACGCCGCGCGAGCGTGTCGCCCAGGCCGAGATGCGTCTGTCTCGTCGTCAGCGCGGTCCAGATCGGGCGGTCGAGTGCTGTTTGCGTCGGAAGGCTCATGTCTGCTCCGTGTAATGAATCGGATAACCGTCACTCTAGACAGATCGGTGCGTCACGGCTATTGTCGGAAATGACACTTTTAGAATCATTTACGCCATGCGCACGACAGTTCTCGCCCTCGACGGCGTATTCGATACGGCGCTGTCCGCCGTGCTCGACGCCTTCACCACCGCGAACGAGCTGGCGGACATGCTGGAGCCGGGCGTCGGCCCGCGCTTCGAGATCGAGCTGATCGGCATGCGGCGCGACGTGCGCACCGCGCTCGGCATGCGCGTGCCGGTCAAATCCGCGAGCGCGATGGCGCGCCCCGACTGGCTGATCGTGCCTGCGCCCGCGACCAAGATGCCCGCTCAACTGCTGCCGGCGCTCGCCCGCCGCGACGTGAAAGACGCCATGCAGTTGCTCGCGGAAAATCACGCGGACGGCGTGAAGATCGCGGCGGCGTGTATCGGCACGTTCGTGCTGGCGGAATCCGGCTTGCTCGACGGTCACGAGGCCACCACGAGCTGGTGGCTCGCGCCGTTGTTCCGACAGCGTTATCCCGACGTGCGCCTCGACAGTGGACGCATGGTGGTGCCATCGGGCGAATTCGCGACGGCGGGCGCCGCGATGGGCCATCTCGATCTCGCGCTCTGGCTGATGAATCAGGCGAGTCCCGCGCTGGCCGCGACGGTGGCGCGTTACCTGATCGTGGACGCGCGTCCGTCGCAGGCGCCTTACATGATTCCGGATCATCTGGCGCGTGCCGACCCGATGGTCGAACGCTTCGAGCGCTGGGCGCGCGGGCGGCTCGCGCAGGGCTTTTCGCTCGACGCCGCCGCCCACGCGCTCGCGACGAGTACGCGCACCTTGCAGCGGCGCATCGAGGCGGTGCTCGGCAAGTCGCCGCTGTCGTATTTCCAGGATCTTCGCGTGGAGCGGGCGGTGCATCTGCTGCGTTCGAGCCGGCTCGATATCGAGGCTATCGCCGCCGAGGTCGGCTATGTAGACGGCGCGACGTTGCGCACGCTGTTGCGGCGGCGGCTCGGGCGCGGGGTGAAGCAGATACGGGCGGGTGGCGCTGACGAGACCTGAGGCGCTCAGAACTTTTCCACCCACGGCCGCAGCTCGATTTCCCAGGCCCACGCGCTGCGTTGCTGGCGCAGCACATCGATATAGGTCTGCGCGATGGCGTCGGGGTCGAGCGTGCTGTCCGGCGCGTCGGGCGGATCGGCGCGTTGATCGGAGCGCACGCCGCCATCGATAACGAAATGCGCGACGTGAATCCCCTTCGGCGCGAGTTCCCGCGCGGCGCTCTGCGCGAGGCCGCGCAACGCGAACTTGCCCATCGCGAACGGCGCGGACAGCGCGAATCCCTTGACGCCCGCGGTCGCGCCCGTCAGCAGGATCGCGCCTTTGGCCGCCGGGATCATGCGCCGCGCCGCCTGCTGCACCGCGTGGAACGCGCCGAACGCCGAGACGGCGACCGCCTGTTCGACCGCCGCGGCGTCGAGTTCCGCGATGGGCCCGCGAACGCGCCCGCTCGCGTTGTAGATCACGATTTCCGGCGCGCCGATGCGCGCATCGGTTTCGGCGAAGAGCGCTGCCGTCTGTCCGGCATCGGATGCATCGACGGGCAGCGCGATTGCGCCGGTTTCATCGACGAGCGCCGACAGCTTGTCGACGTTGCGCGCCGCGATGACGACCGGAATATTCTCGGCGCGCAGACGCCGGGTGAGAGAACCGCTGATGCCGCTTCCGGCACCGATGATGAGGGCGCTGCGGTAAGGAAGAGTGCTCATGGCTTCACGCTCGGGAGGATGACGAAGCCGATGATAACCGTGCGCTGAAATCGGCGCGCGACCGGGGGAGGCCGCATGACAGGGCGCAACGTGCCCCTAGTCGCTACCACGCATTGCCAATTGCCTGAAATTCTGCGAACGTCGCTCGCTGTATTCGCACCGATATAACGAGTCTGATATTTCAGGGAGCTGACCGATGGGATTTCCACGTAACGTAAAGCGTCTGGCCGCGCTGCTGTGCTCGCTGGCATTGCTGCCGATTGCGGCAACCTCGTGTGGTGGCGGCGACGACAACGGCACGTCGTCGCAGACGGTTTTGTCGGTGTCGGGCGATGTGACGGCATCGACGAATTTCACGCTTGCACAGGTCCAGGCGCTGCCGGCCAGCACGCAGACGGTTTCGTTCGGCAGTGGCACCGGTCAGCAAATCCACGTCTATACCGGCGCGAGTCTGTGGACCTTGCTGAACCAGGTCGGCATCGTGACCAACCCGGCCGTGCACAACGACGTGCTCGCGAAATACGTGGTGGCGACCGGCAGCGACAACTACCGCGCGCTGTTCGCGATGGGCGAGTTGAGCCCGGACTTCGGCAATCGCGGCAATCAGGTGGTCTACGCCGAGACGGTGAACGGCGTCAGCGCCGCGCTTACATCGACGGATGGTCCGCTGCGTGTGACCGCGCCGGGCGACGTCAAGGGCGGACGCTACGTTTCCAATCTCGTGAAGCTGCAGGTCGGCACGGCGGTTTCTCAGGTCACGGCGAGCGGCGGCGGAGCCACCACGCAATTCCAGTTGAGCGGCGCGGTGGCGCATCCGGCAACCTTCGACATGGCCGCGCTGCAGGCGCTGCCTGCCGTCACGCGGACCATCGGCGCGAATACCTATACGGGTGTGAGTTTGTGGAATCTGATCGACGCGGCGGGCGTTCAGACCAGTGCGACGGCCAAGAACGACCTGCTGGGCTTCTATGTCATCGCGACTGGCAGCGATGGTTATCGCGTGGTGATTTCGCTTGCGGAGTTATCGCCGGATTTCGGCAATCAGCCGGATATCGTCGCCTATGCGATGAACGGTGCGGCGTTGCCCGGAACCGGCTTTGCCCGGCTCGTGATCCCGGCTGACAGCAAGGCGGGGCGCTACGTGTCGAATCTGGTGGCGCTGGAAGTGGTCTCTGCGCCGAGGTGATTTGCGCGGGAATCGGTGTCTTTCAGGCTATTTGCTTGCCGATGATCTCTTCGCGCCGGCACCGAAGCGTGAAGAGAGGAGAAGGAAGCACGTTTGTTCCTTCTCCTGTCGACGGTGCTGCTTCAGACCTTCACGCCGTGCAGAAGGCTGCCGATCGAGTCCAGCGACTTCGTGATGTTCTTCAGATCGACGTTGGTGTATTGCGACGCGTCGACCTGCGTCACCGGCGCCACGTTGATCTGCGGGCTGGCGAAGGCGAAGCCGCTGATGGAGTTGGCGTTGATGCCGTTGTTCTGGAAGATGCTCGCGCCGCCGACGATAGCGCCCATTTCAGCGCGGCCGAGTTCTTTGCTGACTGCGAGGTTGTCGATCTTCAACATGATGGTTCTCCGGATGAGTGTGTGGTTTGGGATGCGACGAGTTATCAGACCGCGACGCCGCCGAGCAGGCTGCCGACCGAGGAAAGCGACTTGGTGATGTTCTTCACGTCGACGTCGGTGTGTTGCGAGGCATCGACTTGCGTCACCGGCGCGACGTTGCTTTGCGGGCTGGCGAAAGCGAAGCCGCTGATGGAGTTGGCGTTGATGCCGTTGTTCTGGAAGATGCTTGCACCGCCGACGATAGCGCCCATTTCAGCACGGCCGAGTTCTTTGCTGACTGCGAGGTTTTCGATCTTCAACATGGTGGTTCTCCTGGATTGGGTGGGTTGGTTGAGCATTAATCGTTGCGCTCGCAGCTACATATGCGAGGGCTGTGCCAGGCGAAGTTGGAAGATCGACTGCATCGCGCTAATGCATTGATTTTTAACACAAAAATAATTTGATTTTTACCTTGTGAGGCGACTTCGCGCCGACGACGCCGGACTAGATGTTGGTCGAAGAAAAACATAAGGACATGATCTGTCGGTGTTAGGCGAACAGGCACGGAGGAAGGCAAACCGCGGCGCGTACAGGGATCCGATGAAAGCGTGAACTCGCTTTCGTACGAATCGACGGCACGGGATGATAATTCGGAAACCGAATTAGTTGAAATGCGATGCGGACACTCGAGCAGAGCGTCGCAGTGGGGAAGAAACGAGAAAAAGGGAGAAGGAAACTGTTCCTTCTCCCTTGAATGAAGCGGTTTGTCTTACACCTTCACGCCTTCGAGCAGGCTGCCGACCGACGACAGCGACTTCGTGACGTTGGTCAGATCGACGTTCGTGTGCGTCGAGGCATCCACTTGCGTCACCGGGGCGACATTGGTTT
>Ga0160464_100273_pt1 | contig 47430 bp, 59 predicted proteins | sample HID1971I_E11MG_FD_108275 | JGI IMG/M metagenome (GOLD analysis project Ga0160464, IMG submission 108275) | Enriched millipede-associated microbial communities from UW Madison campus, WI, USA - HID1971I_E11 MG | ecosystem: Host-associated > Arthropoda: Insects > Digestive system > Unclassified ... | reverse complement strand
TGTTCTACGTTGTGGTTCTGCCAGCTGCCATACAGGTGCAAAACCCAGCTAACCAGGAAGAGAATACCAAAAACGATAGATAAGGAATTGCTGTAGATCTTCAGGATCCAGCCTCCTTTTCTGACTGCCCAGGGTGCATCCGGTTTTGGGAACGGTTCCCGGTCAACCTCTTCGGGTTCATCCAGTTTCTTTGATTCTGCGGAACCGATCTGCCGAAGGGAGACGGTGAGGAGTACGTAAAGTGCCATTTGAAGAAATTCGCTTTCAAAATTCTCAAAGGTGGCTGAGATGAAATGCCCGCTTTGCAGGTAGGTTGCGATGCCGATTTCGGATTGCCGGTCTTCTCGGAGTTCCTGATTGTGGTGTTTCCATCCTGTCAGTGCCTGTGCACCCAGGGTGATCAGGAATAGGCTGAAGAAGACCAGGCTGAGACCGTTCTTGTATAAAAATGATTTCTGTTTATGGCCGGCTTTCATAACGCTTGCCGTTTTGATGTTTGGGGTTCTTCGAGCAGAATAGGAAACGATACGCTCGAACTTTTTGCTGCCAGGGCTGCGCCGGTATCCGGTTTTTGCTGCTGGTCTTTTTTATGGGATTTTTTCCTGGACATGCTCTTAATGATTTATTTCTTATAAAACAATGCAGAATTTTTAAAGTTCCATTTGACCGTATTTTATCGGCTACATGATTTGCAAATGGGGCCTGATCTGCAGGTAGATGACATCACTGCGCTTGGGCTGACAGAGGCAGTAGAGTACGCTCATAGCGATGTCTTCGGCTTTGAGCATTTTCAGCGCCTCTATTTCTTGTGGTTGCTGCTCCGGTGATACTTCGATCATATCGGAGCCAACCTTCCCGGGCTCGATCAGGGTCACTTTAATGCCCAGTTCATTCACCTCTTTACGCAGGGCTTCGCTGAATCCCTGGATGCCTGCCTTAGTGGCTACGTAGACCGAGCTGTCTTTACCACGCTCGTCGGCACTGATGGAACCGATGTTGACGATATGCCCGCTTTTGTTGGGCTGCATTCTTTTAACCGCCTCGTTCACGCAAGCCATGTATCCGAGCAGGTTGGTGTCAGTTACGTATTTCCAGTCCTTATAGCTGCCGGTGGTGATGCTGTCAAAAGCAATCGCTGCGTTGTTGATCATGAAGTCCAGGGTTTTTAGGTGTTTGTCCGTGTGTTCGAAGATTTGCTCCACGCCATATTCTGTGGCCACATCGGCCGTGAACCCGAAAGGCACCTGTTCGGGATTGATGGCATTTATTGCATCAAGAGCGTCATTTAGCTCGGGCGCATTGCGACCGAAGATGACTACTTTTGCTCCTCGTGCGGCGAGCAGGATGGCAATCGCCCTTCCAATTCCTGTGGTGCCACCCGTGATGAGTACGTTTTTTCCTTTAATACTTTCGGGGAGATATTCTTTTAAGTTTTCCATAGGTAAATGATTGAGGTTATGATTTAGACCAGCGGATTTTTATTTGCTGGTTACCATTGATCGTATATTCGATGTTTCCTTCTTTAGCTGCTGTTCCTTTCAATTGTTCTTTCCTGTTGCTGGTAGTGACATCAAATCCCGGAAGCTTTGATTTTCCTGTTTTGACGATCATCATCCGGCAGGTCAGCCTTTCATCGCCGAGCACGCTGAAGGATATATTCTGGCCCTTTCTGGCGGTGAAGCCCGAGGTAGGATAATCCACGTAAACCATGAAGTCTTCACCAGGAACCCGGAGATAATGGCGAGGGAGTATACCGAAGGCGTTGCCGGCACCGTATACCTCCTGTCCCACCGTTCCTGATTTCAGCCAGCCGTCCTGAAGATCTTCCAGGGCGATCCAGAGTTCGGGATCGACTTCACCGATTTTCGGCCTTTCTTCCAGCATATCTTTGGGCAGCATGGTCGGGTAGTAATACACGGCCCGGTCAACCAGGTATCGGATATATTCGGCAATCAGGAGTCTGACCGATGGCAGGATGTCAACGCCTTCGGCATGTTTGAGATAGTCGTGTAAGGCACAAAATACTTCCTGCTCTTCATAAACTGCTGTGTAGGGTGCATCGTTGAGCGGGAAGAGGGCGAAGAAAGTTGGGAGATTTTTGCCATAGCCGTAGTTGCAGTCCCAAAGCTGGGTGTTGCGGAATATTCCAGCCAGACACATATAGCTGAGATTTAAGTATATTTCTTTATGTGTGATCTTATACAAGCGCAGTAAAGCGCCGCAGGAGAAGGCCGTATTGTTGGCCTGATAAAAGATCTGGAAGCCCATGCCCTGCAGGGTATGGGCCGCTTTTTCCGCTTCATTGAGATAGCGTTTTTCTTGGGTCAGTTCCCAGGCCTGGAGCATGACATGGGCGTAAATACCGGCGACATCTTTTTCTCCGCCCATGCCTTCGGCGGTTTCTGCCTTAACGACTTCGAGGGTCTCCATTTTATAGAACACCGGCCATTGATATTTGAAGTGGTGGGCGACTTTGATCGCATAGCCCAGAGAATCCAGAAATAGCTTTTCGCATACTTTGTCACCTTTGAGCGCCAGTCTGGATAAGTTGAGCAGGGGGTGATGCAGGTACCAGCTGTCCATCACGCCAGGTTGCTTTTGTTCTTCCTCACCTTCCAGCTTGTCTTCAGCGGCTGGAAGCCACCGGGTGATGGTACCCAGCTTTTCATCATAAAATGCCGGGAGACCTTCCTTAATGGTTTTCATCACCTCCAGATCCCGTTTGCTCCACTCCACGTAGTCCAGCAGTGGAAGAAGCACGGCAAGCTGCACCATGATTTCGGGTGGAGTGTTATAATCGCTTACATAAGCATTGAAATACTGATGACCTCCCACCTGCGTCCAGCAACCCGGACTGTCGATCAAGTCTTTTAATCCTTTGTCGAGTACTTCAGGCCATTGCTTGTAATGGGTTCCGGGCAGTGGCATTTGTAAGTAAATTCTTGCCAATAGATCCAGGTAGCCTTGAATCATGTCCGGCTCGGTATCTGGTACCTTATTTTCAAAAGCAACAAACGCATCATTAATGATGACTTTCTTTCCGGCCTTGAGCGGCTTTTCATTCGCGGCAGGTAGGGCGAATCCCATTTCCGGCCAGTTGCCACCGACACTGTCGCCAAGGGAAGTGTGGGTCTGCTGGCAATAGTCATTTAAAGCTGTCAGGTTTTGCAGGTATAATATGGTTGCAGATTTAGGACGGGTCATGCTCATGTATATAAAGCCAGAGCGGGTTCCCCACTGGCTGGCATGAATCTGACCCGCGGTGTTCTCAACCTTCCCGTTTTTAGCCGTGGCCAGAATGTCCCTTGGCCAGAAGGGAACAAAAAGGTCTTTTTCAGGAATCATTGTGGTGGTGTAGCGGAGAACCGGGACATCGCCATTGTCAATGCTGATCGTTGTTTCAAATTTCCCAGCATCATTGTTTAGCCAGATTTGGACGCCTGAATCCTGTGTCCTGATGCGGCTGATTTCTATGGAAACACCAGGACTGAATACCGGTCGGAATGCAATATTGCCGCCATCTGGTAGCTCTGCGGTGACCCAGATGGAATCTCGGGTATTATATACGCTAAATTTGAAGCTGCCGGACGAACATTCCAATATTGGGTGTTCAACTTCGGCAAGCTCAGTAGTGGCTGAGGCCGCCCATGGTGATATTCCATTCATAACTAGGGTTCTAAATGCAAAACGCAGGATTAACAAGGATTGCCATTATTTTGTTTGTTGATTTAGTCTCCATGGCAGTTGCTTAGCGTGCTTGTTGTGCCAGTGATCAATTCATAGATTAAACCTCATTGGAAAGTCTTTGGTTTGTATTTAGGCTGGAACAGGTATTCTTCTCCGGGATACGTATTTCGCGCAATGTCAGCCGTTGTCCGGACCTTTAAAAGCCTTAGATTGGTTTTTGGGTTATGCTAAAAAACAAAACATAGATACCTTGAAAAAATTGATCTGCACAATAGGGGACTGGTTCAGGCCGCAGTACTTAAAGCCTGTTGCACTAAGCGATTTATGGCACTACTTAGCATAGCCGCGTGGTTTGCATCCATCAGTCTAATTAGAGCATTATGTTCAATTACTAAGCCCTGGTTATCGTAGCCAGTCTTGATGAGTCTGCTATTGGTAAACTGAATTTTTGACATTTTGATCCTGAAATTTTTTCATCTTTTCTGCAAATTTTTCAGCGGATTATCGGGAGAAATGGGTTGGCATTTAATTGGAGATAGCCTTGTCGAACACGAAGTTCAGCGTTTAATTAATTGTATGTTTTAATCATTAAAAATCAATTTAAGGAGGAAAGACCTATGACACTGGTTAAATTTAATCCAACTGGAAACATTAAAAAGAATGGTTTGATGCCAGGCTTTAATGATGTGTTTGATTCAATTTTTAACGACACATTTTTTTCTGACCGCATGATGAGCCGGGTACCGGCAGTCAACATCAGTGAGAGTAAAGACCACTACCATGTGGAGCTGGCAGCACCGGGTTTGAAAAAAGAGGATTTTAAGCTGTCACTGGAAAGAAATGTGTTGAGCATCTCTGTGGAGCAGCAGTCAGAGTACGATTCGCAGGAACGCAGTTACAATAAGCGTGAATTCAGCTACAGCTCTTTTGTGCGTTCTTTTACTTTGCCTGATGCAGCTGATGCAAATGGCATTGAAGCGAGGTATGTTGATGGTGTTTTGTGCATCGATATTGCTAAAAGGGAAGAAGCTAAGGTGCAAAGCAGCCAGATTGACATCAAATAAGCTTTTAATAAGTAGATTGTTTAGCTGGAGCTGCCCTCGGGCGGCTCTTTTATTTATTCGGTTATGGAATCGGGATTTGAAATTTCATTGAATATGAAAACTTTACGGGGTGTGGAGACCTATGGCTGTTTTGCGCTTGGAAATGATGAGCAGTTTGCTGCCGCACTCTATAGTTCTTTGTTAGGGGAGGAAGAGGTTTTGCCGGATTCAATCATCACCATTGATCTGGTTAAAAGAGAAAATGGCCTGCTTTTTCCGCTTGGTCTGCGCCATTGCAGTTATGATCAGCTGGCGGAAAACGTTAAAATCATCACCAAAGAGATATTCAAGTACCTGAACCTCCAGGTATAGCGTAGGTTTTTGTATCCGGTTTGCCTGGATTGGGATACTCAGGTAAGTGATGGTTATTCTGTCCCTGCCCGGCACAACTGTATGACTTTTTCAGCGAGTTTCCTGGGGTTAAGTATGTCGGAAGGATGGTCATGGTCGATGATGGATGCGGGCATTCCCGAAACTTGGGCTGTGACCAGGTTTTGTACCATGACTTTTCCGCCGGATTTTGCCAGCTGTAGTGCGCCCTGTAGACCATCATTGCCGCCTCCTGAGAGGATGATGCCGATGGCTCTTTCTTTGAATTGGGTGGCCAATGATTTAAAGAAGATGTCCACGGAGGAATTGATGATCTTATCGTCCCGGGCGGAGACTTTCAGCCAGTTGTTTTCGATGGTCAGGGTGGTATTTTCGGTGAGTACGTAGATGTTTTCCGACTCGATCTTCACATCTTTGTCAACCCGGGCGATCGGTAGGGGTGTATGGGCGGCAAGCAGCTCACTAAGAATGCTGTGCTTTTCGCGGTTTAGGTGTGTCACTACGATAAAAGCGGCTGGTGTGCCTGCGGGTATGTGGTCAAAAAATTCTTTTAAGGCAATCAGTCCTCCTGCGGATGCGCCTATTCCTACGATGTAAAAATCTTCTTCCATATGAAACGTTAAGTGCTGGGATTAACAAACGCTGTTTTTATTTGGTTTAAAATTTATGCGATTATTTTGATGGGTTACCTGAGGGGAAAGATCTATAATCTTGTTGGATAGCTGTCCGCTGTTTAAAACTTATTTCGTTTTCTGGGGTTTATTTCAAAAATACCTATGAATTATGGAAAATAACAATGAAGTGGTCAGTGACCTGAAAGGGCTGATCAACATCCTGAATGATGGAAAAGAGGGTTATGCTTCTGCCAGTGAAACCACAGAACGTTCAGAACTGAAAGGTGTGTTCCAGACCTATTCTGCGCAGCGTGCTGCATTTGCAGAAGAGTTGAAATCTCATTTGCACGCGCACGGTGGGGATTCGGAGAATGAAAGCGGAGGTGTGCTGGGTGCCTTGCACCGTACCTGGATTGACATTAAGCAGGCGCTGAGCAATAAAGATGATGTTTCTATCCTGGGGGCGATTGAGACTGGCGAAAAGGCAGCTATTGAAAAGTTTGATGCCGTGCTGGATGATCCGGCTACGCATGCGGATCATGTGGCGTTGCTGCAAAGGCAAAGAACCGGTATCCGTGAGGCGCTAACTGAAATTGAGACGTATCGTCACCGTTTGGAAAATTTAAATGATTTGTAATAAAAACAGGTGTTAACGACCTTACTGAATAAGATTCAACCGGCTATTATCGGGAAGAATCCATTAGTGAGAACCGCACGGCAGTAGTCCTGAGTTCGTGAATAATGTTACAGCTAGCCACATCAAGCTGACCATTGACCGGGTCAGGAAGGAAAGCCATGAGGAGTTTTAAAAACGAGGGCAGATCAACATCATTGGTTTGTTTGTACGGTGTAGAAAATATTCGTGTAAGCTTTTTTGACTATCCAAAGAGATTTGTTTGGCTTAGCCAACCTTTGGAATGTGTTTGCGGAGGATTTTAACAAGCAGATTAAGATCAAATGGTTTGCGGATGTAATCGTCAAATCCGTGGCGTTCATAATCCTCGTTGATGTTGTAATTGCAGCTGAGTGCGATAATGGGCAGGTGTGGGAAGCGCTGTTTGATTTGATCGCAAACGTCAATGGCTTCTTTACCCCTGAGCTTGAAATCCAGCACAACCAGATGTGGTTGCTTAGCAGCGATGAGGTCGAGGAAATCGGGTGCGCAATGGTTGGTGGCATGCACCTCGAAGCCGGCCTCTGTTAAGGCAATTTCCAATATGTCCAGCACTGCCGGATCGGTTTCCTGAATGACAATTCGTTCCATAGGGAGGAGCATAAGAACGACCTGAATGCCATTCTGCAGGAAAGTTACAAATTTTTATAATTAAGGGCAATTTGTTTACTAGTTCTGTTCATGCGTAAGATTTATGAATTATAGAAACAAACAGATCGTTCCTGCTGATCGGAAAAATACGCATGAGCAGGCAGCCGCCGCTTAGTGGCCGACCGTTTTATAGGGTTGGCAACTTGCCAGCCTGTAAGTCTGAACTGACCGCCTTGGCTTTTTCCAGCCACTAAGGTGCGTTCTCTTTCATCTTGTCAAATTTAGAGCGGTCCAGTTCATCTTTTTTTGTTAGGCATTTAACTGCCTGATAAATGATAATGCCAACGATTGCGTTCTTGATAAATTCGATAATGCTTCTTTTTGAGTTAAACAATGTTTATATTAATTGGTTTTGTGCGTGTATAAGACCAGTATTTAACACCTGAAAAGGCGTATTTAACGCAATTGACCTTTAATGTATCTAAAGGAGTCGGATTTGGTGATAACCTGTCCATTCCTGTAGTAAGTGTCGTTTCCATTTCTTCTCGTTATTGTTAGACCTGTATTATAATTTGAATAGCGAGCTTTTGTACTAGTGGCGCGACTTTTACGACAATTTCTGTACATTCATGCCCGAAGATATATCCTACGCGGGTATCGGGAACCATCCATGATACAGGTTCAGGTTATCATGATTGTGTCCTCGTGGTGAAGAATTTTTGATATTGGTTTTTCTACGGTGCGAACCTGGTAGGGCCCTCTTTAATTCATAGCTAACGTAGGCGATGTGTTAGAGAGTTTAAGAATCAATAATAGGTTAGTTATATCACAAGTTTGAACAGCATTTGTTTAAATTATTTTAAAATTTTGTTGGCAAGGGGGCATGTCTGCTGCGGATCAGGCTTAAGTTAAAACCCTTCAGCCGTGAGGGGCGTTATAGGAGTGTTTTACCTAAAAGAATGTAGTATGAAATCCAATCATTTATTTTTCCTTTCTTTGGCCGCCACCTGCTTGCTGGCCTGTGCCTCGCCGGAACAACGGGCAACTGAACAAATGGACACCACTACCGTAGATGCTGCTGATACAGCGGGTACCGATACGGCGACCAATGTGAACGGCAGGTCCGGGGATAACGGAACGGGAACGGATACCACCAGTACGGTGGAGCAAAAGGCGATCCGGCAGCAGTCTGGTCAGTAGTCACTGACCGCTGCCCTGCAAATGCTGGCAGAATGACTAGCCGGGCTCTGGCCTTACAACTTGCGAATTTTTGTGAACAGCACCAGAATTTCGGTTTGCCTGAACTGTTTTTCTAATTTTGTTTTCAGGGCCTGCCAGTAATCATTTTCGATGGATGTTGTGAGCACTTCATAGACCAGCAGTTCATCCTGAACCGTCTGCGCTCCGCTTTCTTTCCAAAGTCCGGTTGCCGGTGAACGGTTGTATATAGTGATGCCGCCAAATTTTTCTTTTAGTTGTGTACTTAGCTGGTTATAATAATGTATAGGAAAGGAGCTTCCGTTTTCCTCGCGAATGGGTAGAAAGAGCTGCACCAATGTGTCTTTCTCTACACTAGTGCGGGATTGTTCGACTGTCCGTAGGGCCTGAAGCGGTGTCAGCCTTTTCAGCACTTTAAATTTTTTTCCAGCCTGCTGATTGTAGGTTTCGAAGAAGTTCTCTACCTGGCTCAGGAGTTCCGCTGGAAGGTCTGTCAGGGTTTTAACGCCAGCGTATTGCAGGGATATTTCCGGTATGGCAATGATCCGGTCATTGCGCATCTTATTTCCGTCGCGTTCCTGCTGGCTGGCCTGAATACCCCCTACAATCCTGCAGTCGATGGCGCATCCCGGGAAGGTCGAAACTTCGGACAGGATGAGCACATCGAGGGGATCGCCGTCTTCTCCAATAGTTCCAGGTATATACCCGAAATCAAAAGGAAATACCATTCCCGCAGGCATGATCTTGTTGAGTTTCATGCAGCCCAGCAGGGGATCAAAGTGGTATTTGAGTCCCTGACCCTTTGGCGTCTCCACGATTATGGTGATGATCATGCTGTGGAATGTAAGACTACTGATCGTCTTCTTCTTCGTCAAATTCCTCCTCATCCAGATCACCATCCAATTCTTCCTGGAGATCCTCTTTTTCGGGAATATCAAATTCTTCCTGAAGTGGTGTGCCTTGTCCGTCGGCGAACTCCATTTCACCTTCTGCGTACTCAGCGTCGTCCTGTTCTTGTGTTTTTTCTTCTTCCGGAGCGCGTCCAACCTGGAACTGTTCCGGGTTGATAATTTCTTCCTGTTCCATTTCGTTTTCCTGATTTTTCATAACTGTTTATTTTAAATTTTTTGTTTATGGATAGCAACAAGTTGAGCGCGCATCAGGTTTACTTTTTTTTCATTTTAGCAACTTGACGACATGTTGGGCGTTAAATTGTCTTTTTGATGTCGCTTTGAATGTAAACGCATCAAATGCGTATGTTATTCTAACAATTTGCGTTTTATGGTGTTGTTAATCAAGATTACGGTGATTAGGATCTATTATCTTCTTTTTATTCCAACTCCTGATCATGACAAATCTGTTTGTTCGTGTAAAGTAGACCAATCAGATTTTATGTTCGATATATTATTATTATCTCCCGGCTTATCATTCGCTGTTAAATTTAAAACCACACTATTCTCCGGATTGTTAATGGACGGGGATCAATCCGATATTTTATGATTGTAAATTATACAGAATCTGGATGGCAGATCATTACGCAGCGGTCACATGGCTTGCTGGCTGCGCAGATTTGTGCGCATTGGAGAAAAGATAAGCAGCCGCGTCGCTGGGTGGAAACGCTGGTTGCTGCCGCGGAGCATGATGATGTATACGACGAATGGGAGAATGAGGATTTGCTGAATGAATCCGGTGGGCCGGTGAATTTTAAACAAACGGGATTCAACCTGGAGCTGTCTGAACGGTTGATCGGTATGGCCGAAACCAAGAGTGCATACATCGCGTTACTGATTTCCCGGCATATCCAGTTTGTTCATGGTGAGGACCCCAAATCAAAAGGTTTCATTTCAGACTTAAGGAAGCGGGAACGGGACTGGCTGAAAGCGGCGGGGGTCAGCAGGAAGGAAGTTGACCTGGCCTACGAATTGGTGGAATTTTGTGATGCTTTTTCGCTGCTCATCTGCCAGGGCCTGGTGCAGCCGGAAGGCCGCAAAATAGAGATCAGCAAGGGGCCGGACGGCAGGGCATATGAAATGTACGCCTCCGGAGAAGGGCTGGTTGTGGAGCCCTGGCCTTTTGAGCGCAGCTCCTTTGATGTGAGCTGGGAATGCCGCACCGTATCTCAATTGAGCTTCACTGGTGTGGCTGAGTTTCGGGAGCAGGTCGCCAAGGCCGACGTTATCGCCCGGCACCTTAAACTTTTTTCCGCCACCTAGTGTTATCGCTAAAAAAGGCAATGTTGCCAGCTGATATACACATGTCCATTTATCATTCTTATGGAAAATAGATTGGCGATTGCGGGATTATTCTCGGCAGGAAAATTTGAGCAGGTTGCAGATAGGCTATCTGATGATGTGGAGTTTCACATCTATGAAGATAAGAAACATCTGATGGGTAAGAAAGAAGTATTGGCGTTTTGCAGGTGGATAGCAGCGTATTTCGCGTCTGTAGAAACCGAATTTCAGGAAAGCGGGAGTGTGGCCTGTGAAGGTAAAGTGGTGATTTATGGATATGGGGAGTTTAAACGGGGCGGCGCGCTAGTGAATGCAGTTCATTCCTGTGATATCTATGAGTTCGATGCGGATGTCATGACCATTAAGATCCATTCCTACTGTAATTCTCGTCAATAGCGATGATGATTAAACAATCTGTTTAAAATGCTGTTTGGATAATAAAAAGGAGGAATTATGCCATGGACTAAAGGGGACTATCCACCATCTTATAAAAACCAGCCGAAGTATTTGCGTGAAAAAGCGGTGGAAATCGCTAATGAAGTGTTAAAAGAAAGCGGTGATGAAGGGATCGCTATTGCTACCGGACTGAAAAAAGCACGGGAATATTTTAAAGATCATCCGAAGGAAAAGAAAAAAACCGCTGCTAAATAAACCCGATTACCTTAATTTAGCTTTAAGGGAATTCCTGCTGAAGTGTCGAGTGGAATTGGACAGGATGTTAAATTGATGTCAGAATTTAAGGTGTGCCGTGGCTTTCCCTTTATGATCCCAATGGTCCTTGAGTACGATCCCTTCTGTATTTTCGATCAATCTTCTTGCGTAGCGTTCTCCTTTGATCTTCCCGCTGGCATCTTTCGCTCCGATAAAAAGAAGGATTGGCCTGCCTTTCTCATCGGTTTTAAACGCGAGGTCATATTTTTTAAATTTCATTTCTACCATCGAAGCTGGCTGATAAATCTTATTGAGTACTTTGAGGATCGGATCTTTAAGCATGTCATTAGGTATGGATTGTATTTTAAACAGCCCATTTTAAGCAAATGTTTTTAAGCGATGAGTTGGTGGAGGCCTCATTCTGTTTGGTTTCCGGGAAGATTTGCAGGATTAGAGCAACCCCATGAGCTAGCACGTTGATTGCGGACTGGTTTATGGTTCCCTGCATAACAAATCCGGGTTGCGGTAGATTTTATGTCAGATGGTCTGTTTGGTTTCGCGCAATGAATGTAACCGAAAATGTAGGATCAATAGGCAATTGATTGATCATCTGAACGGGCAATAACGGTATATAAGCGTGGTGTTGCTGGATCTAAGCGGTTTCGTAAAGATCCTGGAAGACGTCAAATTCCGCTTTATACATAAACCGGGCGCTGCTGAGGACTTTTTTTGCGGCGATGTTGTGCCTGTTTACGACCGCGCCGATCCTTTCAATTCCCTGGCTGAGGATACTGTTCACCACTGCAGGGAGGATTTCTTTCATGATATTACTTCCGCTGGCCTTTTCTGCGAGATAAAATTCAATAAAGAAAGGGTAATCGTCCATTTGATAGTGCTCCCTGGCTACTTTTGGTGAGACCAGGTCGATCACGCCGATGACCCGGTTTGTTTTTTTATGGCTGATGAAGTATACGTAGTTGCGGTCAGAATGAAAGTTTAGGATAATCGATTGCAACAGCCATTCTGCTTCCTGAAGGGAGCGCAGTCTTTTACCGGGAAGGAATTTTAAGGTGTGCTCATCGGATAATATGGACAATAGGTCCTGGGAAATCTGTTCAAAACGCCCGAGGTCTTCGGGCCTGAAGGGATGGATGAACACTTGATCATTTTCAAAATAGACGGGTTTCAGCATAGGGCAGCCAAAAATAGGAAAATTTTAATTTTCAGTCTGCTTCAGTTTCAATTCCCCGGTTTATTGCGGTTTCCGGTATTATTTTTCTATTGAATTTTACTTTCTCGTTAAAAAATACACGGGGTTTTACACGCCTGTTTTTGATCAGGATCAATTTGATAATGTCTAGCGCTGTTTTTTTACCGTTGGTTTAAGGTCTTTCGTCCTGTTTGTTTGCTTTCCATACCGGGAAGACTTTTGTTTTATTGCCCCTGAAAGGGGCGGCGGCAGGGCAGGGACGGTGAAACAGCTCGCCAGTAGACTAAATAATCCACATGCTGAACGATTTTGAGTTGGGTCAAATTTTTTCCCGCTGCGCTGTGCTAATATTGCTTTTGGGCTTAACGGTCTTTCGGCTCCTGGCTTAAGTGTCTTTCCAGGGCTTTGCTGCCGGGCGGGGATGTTGTTGTACGGAAATAAAACATAAAGCCTATTGTTAGATAAAGCGGATTAATCGACTGATAACTAATCATCAAAACATATGAAAACACATCAAAAAGACAACAAAGACTTAGAGAGTGATTGCAGCAGAAGGTTGCAACAACTTCATCAAAGGGTGATGGCCGAACAGCCCGGCAAACAGCCCTTGGAAATAGCCAATACAGGGTATAGGGACTGTGATGTATTGCTGGAATTTATCGCAGCGCGGATAAGCGGGTATGGATTTGGTTCGCCTGAAACGCGGCTGTATTTCTATAAAAATATCCTCACAAACGCGATTGCGCTTAAGGTGTTTTGCCGGGAACGGTATTACCTGCGGGTGAACAGGACGGCCTGCACTGCCAGCGGACTTAAGCAGTATGATGAATCTCAGCTGGCCTTGTCGGAGGCTTTTGATCGCAAGTATGGTTTTTTTCACGGTTATGTCCGCTCGGGGATGACTGGCCTGGATGCTTTGTATTACCTGCCTGGTGAGGAGATGGACCAGATACTTCTGCCGGAGGTGGTGTTGCCACAGGCGCTGGGTTTGGGTTGCTGTACTTACCTTTTCGCACGTTTTAAAGCGGGGGAATGGATGCGTGGCATCCTGGCTTCTTATATTGATGGACGGCCTGCTGGTGTGCCTGCTGGTGTGCCGGTGACCAAGAAGCCGGGTTTTGTTCAGACCAAGTTCAATCTTTCTGTAGACCAGATCGGAATGGCTGCGCGGGCGGCCCTGGATTCAGCCCTCATTACGGGTAAGAGCTTTCAGCAGGTCTGTGAAGACTTGGCTCCGCGGATTGCTACGCCGGACCGGCAGACGGTTTCTGCCGGGAGCGTCCGTAGCAATGCTTACACAGGGGAGGATATAGACAAGCATACGCTGATCCGCTATCTGGAGAAAATGATCCGGCTGATCAGGGAATATTGATGCGGTATTTTTCTGGGGCAGCCTGCCGGTTTTTTGCCGGCAAAGTTGCCCCGCCTTTGCGGGAAAAGGCCGTACACAGTGGCGCCTGGAGCGCCAGCCTTGTTCCGCTGCCCAGCGCTGGTTTGCGGCCTTTAAAAAACCGCCGGTCTGCGGGTTCGCTTTCCGGCAATTGTTCATTTAATCCTTTTCATCATGACTCTTATTTCATCAGTTACACTTTTTATCATCGGATGCCTTATCATTTACCTGACCGGCAGGCGCCGCTTTAACCGTCGCGGGATTACCGGGCTGGAAACTTTCCGTTCTTATGAAGAGGCGGTACTGATCCGGCTCATGGAGACCATTGTGCGTTTTTTAGCCTGGATCATGATCCTTGCCGGACTGTTCCTTTTTGCTGTGGACCAGTGCAATTCCGTGCAATAATACTTGGAAGCTTTTGGATTTTCATAGCTGTTTGTTCTGCGAAAATGGCAAATCTACACCTGTGGTGTCAAGGTTATACAAGTGGCTGCGCCAACCTTGACGCCTGGGGTTATTTGCCTGATGGAAAGCAAAAAACAGCGATGATGAAAACTCCTAAAACCTCCATTCCTAATCTTTCCGGCGCAGCGGACCTGCCGCTGACGCTCGCTAATACCCATTGCATCGTCAATTATTTTCCTTCAGAAAAGGAAGTCAGGGGATCTGATCTGACTGAGGGGAACAACGAGCCGAGGTTTTTTACCCGATCTAAGCGGGGATTACCTGCTGCCTGGAAAGTGCTTGTGGCTACTTTTGATGAACACACGGGTATGTACTTCGCCGTACAGGTGCTCCATTACTGCTGCATTAACATCCATACGTACTGTGCAGCCGATTAGGCTGCAATATTTCTGATGGATATGGAACATGTAAATTTCACCACTGACCAGCTTCTGGAGCTTTCCCCTTCAGAGCTGGTCACTTTTTTTCAGGAGCAAATCTTCGGGATTGAATATAAGCTGTTATTTGATTTGCTGAAATGCAGTCCGTCCCCTGTAGTCCGGGTATTGGTTCGCATGGCCCTCAAGTGTAAGGAATCGGCTAAGCCTTTTGGGTACAGCCTGGGTTATGCCGAGCGCCGTTGCCTGGTTATATCGAATGTAAGCAGGCGTAAATTTGTACGCCGGGTCTATGCTTCGGCACCCTTGTTCGCTTTGGATCTGATCCGGGAGCGCTATCCGGATTATACTGCGGTTAGGCTTGCTGCTGATCTGGTGCCTTCCAAAAAGCGGAAGGCCCGCAGGGAAAAGTTTGTCAGGCGGCCATCTGAAATGGGTTTCCGCATTTCGATGATCCGCTGGCTGGCCGCTGAGCTCCGGTTCAAAGATCTTGATCCTGCTTTGTACCACAGGTATTGTAACCGCATTGCGGGATATCAGAACGGGCTGAACCTGCGCCTGCCGGTATTGATCACGGTGGTGTATAGCGGGGAATCCCAGGAATACGGCTTCCCCTGGAATGTGACCAAATTCCGCATTGATTCTTTTGTCGCCCTGACCAAAAGGGTTTCTTCTTTTGATAAGTTGGATGCCGAATGGGCCAGCTTGAACCGGTATGGGCGATAGGTAGCCATGGTGCTAAACAGTGACCAGCTCCGAAGTCCTGCTGGTTGAGCCGGGTGCTCGCCGCTAATCTGGCGACATGGGCAGGATGTGAATGGATTTAATACCTTCCGTGATCAACAGGCTGCAATTATAAAAGGAGCGTCATTAAAAGCAATTATGAAATTCGTAATTCTGATGAACATACTTTTTATAGTCAGTATATTATCTATCCTTAGTTTAAGAGTTAATTGATATAAAACGCCGTATTTGTTATTCGCTGGAACAGGCAGGCGAAAAGCCGCTTTGATCCTGGCTTCCCATACCGTTATCGGCAGACGATTCATCTGTTTGAACCCACAGATCAGCTGCCGTCAACGCTATAAAAATTAGAATAGTGATTTCTATTGTTTAAATAATTGATTGTTGTTTGGTTTTTTTAATGGTTCTTAAATGGCCGGGAACAGGCTATTGACTGCAGATCTAAGCAGAATCGGACAGGGCTGGATCTGCAGAGGACGGCCAATGACAGGGATACTGGGTTTTTCCCGCAGAAAGCGACGCGGGCAGCGTCACGTTATATGAATGATTTGTTTAATAAATGGGCTATATAAATATATTTATAAGTGCGTTATGTATTCTGTTTATAGGTGCAGGATGCGGTTTTTTTTCTTTTGCTGGTGTATCTGCCGGTAACCGTTGCGTTTTTTTTACGATATAACTGGGCGGTGTTTCCATTAGAAACGTCGAAAAAGGCAGCCAAGATAGTGCGCCCCGCTGCCGGTCCCTGCCCAAAAGACTACGGCATAAACAGTTTCCTCCGCCGGTCCCTTCCTTTATTCCGTTTCCTTTTGTGCTTTTCGCTGTTGGCGCCCTGCTTTTGTTGCTTTCTTTTTTTCCGTTTTTTCTTTTGGAAACATTTTCTGCAAGGGAGGCGGGAGCGAAGGGAAAACGAACAGATTTTTTTACTTCACAGTTTTCAATTATGGAACTAACAGCAAGATTAACGGCAGATGCCGTCATGGCCACCGCAAAAGGCGGGGCACAGGTACTCAATTTCAACGTGGTGGACAACGACAGCTACAAGCCCAAAGGGGCTTCGCAGTACAAAAAGCTGTCTACGTTTTTTGCCTGCTCGTACTGGCAGGGCGGGAAGGTACAGTCGGTATTGCGCAAAGGGGCGATCGTCACTTTGCAGGGCAGGGTGGGCAGCAAAGCCTACCTGAAAAATAACGGGGAACCTGCCTCGGAACTGACCTTTCATGTCAACGGGTTCAAGGTTGTACAGTTTGCCAAAATACAGGAGCAGCAGGGGAAGCCAAGGCCTGAATTTAAGATCACTGCGGAAGAAGCGGAATTTACCGATGTGATTGCCGGCAGAAAGAAAGCCTTAAGTACCGACAGCAGCGAAGATGATGACCTGCCTTTTTAATCGTCCAGTTACATACACTAAAATTTAAACAGATGAATTTTTTTCAATCCCTCTCCGAACTCGGCCTCAAGGGCGATCTGCGGATAAATATTACCCATACAGAAGATCAGCGAATGGTGGCCTCTTTGGTACTTGTACCGCCTAAAGGTGCCGGTGAGTCACAAAAAACGGTAAAGCCCCTGTTGATCAGGGGCACGCCTGAAGAACTGGATGCCAATTTTTTTCCTGCACTGGCGACCCCGTTACAGTCGGTTTCTGAATTTTACTGCAATGCAGGTGACTGCATGAAAGCACTGGAACCGGCAAAAAGGAAAACCTTACCCGCAAAACCCGAAACGGCCAGGACGGATGCGGAGAAAAAAACGGACAAATACAACGCCCAGATGAAAACGGCTAATGATCTGGAAAAAGAAGGAAAATTCAGGGAGGCTTGGATGAAAGTCCCTTCCATAGAGGATTATCCCGATCAGGAAGCCGAGATCAGGGCACGCAGGGAGGCACTCTCGGCACAGTTTGCCCCTAGTCTTTTCTCTTAATCAAATTCTCAGACGATGATTACAATAGAAGAACTCCAAAGGGTATTTACCTATAAAGCCAAAGCCAAAGACATCACCCTTGAGGATCCGGACGGCGCCTTGTCCCCGGAAACCGTGCTGAATTTTTATACAGCGACCTATCCCGAACTGATCACAGCCAGTATTGAAGGTCCCGAGATTAAAGGCGATGCCCTGCATTACCGGTTTGTCTCTACCATTGGCACCAAAGGATAATAAAATGAAGATGACAGTGAATAAGCCCTTAAGGGCAGTACCACAAATTAAAGACGAAAAATTATGCAGACTATACAGCAGAATAGGAAAGTTTACAGCAGACCTCAGCGCCCCGAAAGACGCAGCAAGCGCAAAACAGCTCCGGTTAAGAAGTGCCCCCGTAGAACTCCTGCCCCTCATTTTTTAAGGCACGCTTTCAACCACCTGCTTTGCAGGGACAGGGTAGAGGCTTCTCAGCAGGAAATTGAAGAACATTTCTATGCTTCGCTCCGCCATCTGGAATCTCATTACAACATGAAGCCGGCACGCCCCTCGGTGAAACCTTACCCGCTGAATATACTGGATGCTTTCCAGCGGGTCAGGGACTTGGTGAATGAAGATAGTCATCTTGAAAAAGTGTTTCTGGTCGAAAATGGCCGTTATCCCTATGGTCTGGCCACCGCCAGATTATGGGACACGGGTTATCACCTCTATCATATCCCTTTACAGGCGTTGATGCGCCTGATGCGGAAGCCTGAAAGAAAACCGGAAACCAGCCTCTTTCTCTCTGCTTTTTGTTACCTCGCTGAAATTGCCCGCATCCCGAGTTATGCCAAAGAAGACGCCATTGCCGGGATTCATGAATCCACCAAGAATTACCTGACGGAGGTGCAGGAAGAATATGAAGAAATGGGATATCAGGAAACAGATAGGCAGCGGCAGGCTAGAGCATTACACTACCAGTCGTTTTGTGCCGAATATAACATTGCGGAATATTTCGGGACAAAAATGCAGGAAAAGATCAGCCACCCTTACCACCTCGAAGCTTGGGAGGGTAGGATGGACAGGTACCCCGAAAGACGATCAAGGCAAAGCACTGTTGGAAGCTTCCAGACAACTCTTTGAACTTTACCGCAGGTACCCGCTCCGCAAATGCTATGACCAGTTTTTCTCTGCCCATTTTTTTCATCAGGACGATATGGTGACGCCTTATGATGAATATCTTTCCTTTGTCTGGACAAGTGAGGGGGTCTTTGGAGAAGAAGTTTATGAATACATCAATGGGCGGAACGAACAGTTTTATGCGATGCAGGAGCCCCTTGAATTCACCTTGTTTGACACCGAAGGCGGACGCCCTGCCGGTAACCTCGGCTATGAAGAGGAACTGTTTCCGCTGATCGATTCACTCGTTAACCTTTTAATTCAATTTCAATCATGATCACCCTTACCCAAGATTTCCCGCAGGTGTATCTGCGCAAAAAAGCACTGCTGATTTACGCCTCACATGCCGATGAACAGGACGTATATATCGAATCCTACGATATTGCCGAATCCGGCAGACCTATAAATGCCCACCCGCTGACCATCGAAGAAAGTATCGCCCTTGCCAGATGTCTTGCCGGTTCGGAAGAACTCAGTCATAGCTTTCTGCAAAGTAAGGGCATGGTGCCCGAGCAGTTACTTTTCACTTCGCAGGGCATGGACGGCTTTGCCGTATGGTATACCCCCGCACAGGGGAAAGGCTTAAAGTTTGTCTCCTCCCTCGGTATTCCAGATGGGGTTGCAAATATCCCCGCTCTGGTCTGGAAAGCCTCTAAAACGGAACTTTCCGTATATGCCATCCGCCCGAAAGACCCCGGCCGTCTGAGCCCCGACATCCCGCTGTACCATGCCCCGTTTTTTAATATTTATGAAACCGGCAGGGTCTGCATGGGGACGGTAAACACCGCGGGTAAGGACGAAATGTTTCTGGAAGATTTTATCTCCCTTTGGGAAGAACGTTTCTTCAATTCCAATTTCAGTCATACCATGCAGGCACACGTCCCTGTGAAGATGAACATCATCCAATTGTGGCAGGGGCTGACCGGGACATCCAGGCCCTTCCCCGAACGCATTTTGAAAGCGACCGGCCGGACTTTAAAAGAACTGTTTAAACCCTGATCAACACAGAAACAATATGAGCAATCCAAAATCAATACAGCCTGCGGTACACTTTACCGCAAACTACCTGATCAATCCGATGAATCCGGTGACCGTCAACCTGATCGGTGCGGGAAGTACCGGAAGCAGGGTGCTGACCACCCTTGCCGAAACCGACCATACCCTGCGTGCCCTCGCTCATCCGGGACTGCAGGTGCAGGTCTTTGACCCCGGTGTGGTCAGGGAACCCAATTTGGGCAAGCAGCGTTTTGCGGCATCTGAAACCGGCCTTGAAAAATGTGTTGCCCGCATCAACAACATCAACCGCTGGTTTGGCACCGATTGGAAAGCTTTTCCCTTTAAGTATGCGCAATCAACCCTGAACCGGATGGAAAATGAAGGGGCTGCCAACATCTTCATCACTTGTGTGGACAGCCTTCCTGCCCGTTTGGAAATTGCGGAGCTGCTCCGGCGCATGCAAAACCCGTATATGGAGCAAAGATACAGACCATATTACTGGATGGATTACGGCAACAGCCGCTATACCGGACAGGTGATCTTGTCTACGGTAGGGGAGATCGTGCAGCCCCAATCGGACATCTACCGGACGGTGCCTGTTTTACCTTTTATGACCGATGAATTTGCCGACCTGCTGGCTACCGCTGAAATGACCGACGATACGCCAAGCTGTTCCCACCGGGAGGCGGTGGACAAACAGGATCTGTTCATCAATGGGGCATTGGCGCAATTTGGGGCGACCATGCTCCTGCACCTGTTCAGGAAGATGATGACAAAAAACAGGGGCGTTTTTGTCAACCTCAGCGAACTGGAAACCCGTTCGCTGAAAGTAGGCTAGGTAAATTTGTCCTGAGGAGAACGGGCGGGAAAATCCGCCCCTCGCCGCCAGCCCGCGGGCTGGCGGCGGTGTTTCCTGCAGTCTTGTTTTAACCACTTGGTGCCGGTGTATGGTGAAGCTGCATAATTACCTACGCAGGCCTCTTTTTTTCTTCGGCCGTTCCGGTTTCAAGGGGAGGCTTTTATTTTGTGTTTTCATCGCTTGGCTGACCTCTATCGGTAAATCCAGGCCATAGCCGGTAACGATCCGCTCAGCGGCGGCATAATAAAAAACTTTTTGATCAGGGTCTGTTTCCGGCCCGAGGTTGTTTTTGGCCAGTTGTTTGACCAGGTTCAGCACATCAAGGTCATCCTCCAGCCTGAAGAGGTCATCCCCCGGAGCTGTCCCGTTCCGCACGATAATGGCCAGGCACTCTTTGCCATCGCTGATCCGGTGAACAGGCTTCTGGAACTCTACCTGGATATCTTTTCGGTAAGGCTTGTCCGGATCGTGATGGATGTCTTCCAGTACCGTTGGGTCTGTCATGGTGATCTTCACACCACGGTCGAAACCTTCTTTTATATCTCCGAACTTTAATCGGTCCTCATCGGGAAAGGGAAACCGGAACAGAAAACCAGCGCCCGCCTTGCTGTACTCCGATGGATAGAGGTTGTTTTCTGCTTTTCGCACATGGCCGGCTGCAAGGGCCTCCGTAAATTTCGGGTAGCTCACATAGTATAACGATTCACAGGTCCCGATCTTGACCTCGGATCTTTTGTATTTTACGTATTCACCCATACTCAGGATGGATTGAGTGACCTCAGCATTTTGTCCAAATCGGTCAGCCCTCCGTTTTCCAGAGTGGTCTGAACGAGCTCTTTCAACGCTTTCTGACTTTGTTCATCCATCACCTCGATCAGGCCAAACTGGTCATTGGGCCCGTTTTTGGATAGGCCTCTGGACACAACCTGGCTCAATAGCAGGATGGTCTTCCGGCAGATCTTGTTGTCCAGCTTGACCAAAACATCCATACCGGGACTGCATAGTAATGCTTCGTATACCTTGACTACATCTTTCTCATTCATCGCTTTTTCTTTTAAGGTTTAACTTCAGGCAAAAGAGCAGAATTTGCCAGAGAATATCCTATTTAGATTTTGATCAGGTTAAGATGCAAGCGGAGGATTTCCTGATTTTTTCCCTGATGACCGGTGATAGATAAAGCGGCATCTATCTTTTTATTTTTCTTTCTAATACGATTGAAACCCGTTTCTTGACCTTTTCATTATATTCGTTCGGATACATAGGCACATCCCAGTACGCATGAAGTACAATCTTGTTGTCTGATTGCTCCATAATTTTATAGGTATCCGTAATACCGGCATTGTAGGTGATTGACATGTACTTCAATTCATTTTCAAATGAAAACTGATAGGTATAGTTTAACGTATTAAAACCTGTAGGTACCTCTATTTTGCCAGCTGTGAAAATGTAAACAGGTGGCGTGTAGTAGACAATCTGGCCGACCTGGTGCCCGCTCTCGACCAAAAATACTTCTTTAATTTCCACAACATTCCACTCACCCCGGATGTAGGTATCGAATTCTGCGGAAGGATCAGCATCCGGTTGGGGCGCTGTCTTTTTGCAGGCAAATAAGCAGGTAATCGTTAGGATGAAAATGATGTTTCTCATGGTTTTGGTGTTGAGGAATAAGAAGTGATCTCAAACATACCGGGATTATTTTTCTACTTCTTTCAGGAAATACGATGCAGCAACCACAGGCAAGGTTGGAATGGCTGATTTTTGTAATTGCCTGTCGCTTGAAATAAAGTAATCCAATTGATTATGGATGGCGGTATAATATTGTAAAGCATCTTCGACGTCGTCTATTTTTGAATTTAAGGCCAGTAAGGTCAGTTCATGACTGATGTCAATTACACGGACATCGATGAGCAAGGTCAACAGCAGTTGTTTTGCCTTTTCCGCACCGTAGGTCTTTGTCAGCCAATAGGCCACTATATGAACGATAGCTGGCGTAATAAATGCACTTACTTCGCCTTTCACTACCAGGGCCATGATCTCCTTAGCATCTTCATAACGCTCACGTTTTAAAAGGAAGTCAAGTAAAACATTCGCATCCAGAAATATTTTAAAAACCATATTTACCGCCCTGATCTTCGTAAAAACCTTTCTTTAAGTCAGCATTCACATCAAACTTAGGTGGGTTTAATTTTTCCACCATATCGATAATATTTTTGTGTTTAGCAGGTTTGGAAATGCTATAAAAATATTGCTCAACCAATTCTGAAATACTGACCTTCTTATTTTCAGAGTAAGACTTCATACGGGATAGTAAAGTTTCGTCGATAGTTAAATTCAATCTTGCCTTCATAAAACAAATATACGTATGTTATTTAAATTATGCGCATGATTTTTTTTGATCAGGGTATTGTTTTTCTAAAGTGTTTAAACTGTGTTATCCGGATAACGGAACTTTATGGCTGACCAATGGGCACCGGCACTGATTGGCGAACTTTTGATCAGTCCGAATTCCCGTCCCAGATCGACAACATGCTTCATCTTTAGTACCCGGTCTGCGACGGGATTAAGTTTTGGCCAGGTAACCCATAAGCTTCCTTTACCGGAAAGATGGGTCAGTAGCTTCGGTATATGCAGCTGAAGGTCCCCGGGGGCAAGGGCAAATAAATGAAGGTAGTCGAATTTACCGCTGAGCTCCTGTTCGAGTACACCAAAAGGGATATCCATTTCCGGCACGGTGTCTTCTGAGACATTTAAAATATATCCTCTGTGAGACGGTCTGATGCCCATTTTTTCTGCGGTGGTCTTTCTCATAATTATCCTTGCCACAAAATTATCAAAAATCTTCCCATGGGCGAAAGCGCAAAGCTGTTTTATGAAATGCACTTGGGGGGATCAGGCCAATGGATCAGTTTTCTTCAATATCCAATTGGAATTTGTCCAGCAGGCCTGTTAATCCCTGGGGAGAGAATTTAGCGCCTTTCATTTTGTTCTGTGAAGGGTCAATGCTGAAATGACGGGCGGTGCGGAAATCTGTTTTTTCCAGGATAGTTCCGTTAAAGCTCGCTCCGGAAAGGTCACAGTTGTGAAATACACTCGCACTTAGGTCTGCCGCTTCAAAATCGGTTTCTTTTAGCGAACAGTCCGTAAATTTTGTTTTTTTGAGTTTGGTACCGTAAAAAGTGGCGTAGTCCAGGTGGCTGCCCGTAAAGGTAAAGGAGAACAGAAATTTATTGCATTTGGAAAAGTCGATCCCCAGGATCTTGCAGCCGTTGAAGGTGACGTCTTTGAAACCGGTACCGGCAACTTTGGCCATTGAAAAATTGCAGTTTTTAAAATTGCAGTTTACAAAGTCATTCTCAGAAAGGTCACTCTTGGAGAAGTCGCAGTTGATGAATTCACATTTTACAAACTCCCGGTCGCGCAGTGCCTTTTCTGAGTAATCTATACCGGTAAATGTTTTGTCCTGGTGCAGGGTGGGTTCTGTGTTCCTCATGATGTTTACTGGGCGGCGGATTGGTAAATAAATTCAGCAGGACTGTACCTGCTGCAATTAAGTATCAATATGCTTGAATAAGGACCTCGGCAGGAATATGCAAAACATCCGTTAGCTTACGGATCATAGATAAGCTCAGTTTCCGTTTACCGGAAAGGATTTCAGATTTACGTGAACGCGTGCCAAGCAAGTTACTCAACTCGTTTTCCGATAGATTCATCTGCTCCATTCGGAATTTGATCGCCTCAATAGGATTGGGATAAGCTACCGGATAATGCACCAGTTCATACTCCTTGATCAGTAAACTCAATATTTCCATTTCGTCAGAAGCGGCAGAACCTTCTTTCAGATCTGTCTGCATCAACTCATAGGCACGCGCCAGGGCATCATTATATTCTTCTTCGGTCTTAACTGGTTTTAACATAACGGATTGTTTTAGCATTTATCTTATCGTACTGTTTATGGGTTCCAAACCAAACCACAAAAACAATTTTCAAACGGTATTCAATATCAACGATCAGGCGGTAACTATTGCCGTGAATGTTAAATACCACTCTTTTTTCACTAAGAACCGAAGCATTTTTATATTGTGCTTTCAATTTATTTAGACTGCTCCATGATGCGCATATTGCCTCCTCATGCCAGCTCAACAAAGCTTGTTCCGCCTGATGAAATTCATCAATGTAATCTTTTAATGTCTTTATGGCTATCACCCGCATCGTATACAAATATATAAATATGTTCCCAAAACGGGAACGTTAATTTGTGTTTGTCACAATTTTATGTAAATTTGTGACATGCCGTCTGTTCATCAATCCATCGTCAGTCAAATAGAGAAGCTTTCTGCGGGGACTATCCTGTTTCCGACCGATTTCAGGGGAACGGGTTCCGAGGATGCCATTCGCAAAACCTTGTCCAGGCTAACCAATGAAAACACCATTGAGCGCCTGGCCCACGGCATTTACCAGATCCCTAAAATTCATCCCACATTTGGTAAACTTCATCCCAGTATGGAAGAGATCGCAGAGGCCGTGGCTGCACGTGAACATATCCGGATAAGGCCCGCGGGCGCTTATGCATTAAATAAACTAGGCTTGTCCACACAAGTGCCAACCAAATTAGTCTACATCACCGATGGCCAGGCCAGGCAAATCAATGTGGGCCACGGAAGTATTAAGTTCAAGTCTGTTCCGCCAAAAAAATTCGGCATGAAAGGGCCGGTCAGCAGCTTGTTAATTCAGGCGCTGGAGGAAATTAAAGAAAGCCAGCTGAATTCACAACTAAAGATGCAGATCTGTCAGTTATTAAAGCAGGAAAGCCGGGAAAATCTGATGCATGACCTCCGGCTTGCGCCGGCCAGGGTAAACGATTTGATCATTAATTTATTGAAAGAAGATGGCAATGAACCGGTGGCTTAAACTATCTGATGAAGAACGTCTGATCTCCATTCAACAGGCAAGTGCAAAAAGTGGTCTTTTGTCCACCAAGGCGATTGAAAAGGATTGGTGGGTAACACTTGTACTAAAGGCGCTTTTCCAGTCTGACCTCGCACCTCATCTTTCATTCAAAGGGGGAACTTCCTTGAGTAAGGGCTGGCAGTTAACAGACAGGTTTTCGGAGGATATCGACATTGCCATAGACAGGAAATTTCTCGGGTTTGACCAGAACCTGAGTAAACACAAAGTAAAGCAGCTTAAAAAGGCTGCCTGTGAATTCACTTCAACCATTTTAAAGACCAGGCTTGAAGAAGAATTTGACAGGCTGGGGATACCTGTGGGGGTAATCACTGTCACGGCTGATCCGGTAAGAGCGGATTTGCCAGATACTGATCCCCAGGTTTTGCGCATTGAATACAGATCCCTGCTTGACCCAGTTCCCTATATCGCCGATAGTGTTAAACTCGAGGTCAGCGCACGCGCACTAAATGAGCCCGCGGTATCCATGAACATTCATTCTTTCCTTGGGATATATATGCCCGGCTTCAAATGGTCAGGTGAACCGTTTCCGGTAGCATTGGTCGAGCCTAAACGCACCTTCTTAGAAAAAATTTTCCTGCTGCATGAGGAATTCCTGCGTCCGGCTGATAAGATCAATCACCAGCGGATGTCACGCCATTTGTATGACCTTGACCGTCTGATGGATACCATACATGCGGAAAAGGCCCTGAACCTCGGCTACTATGAATCCATTGTTGAACACAGGCGAAGGTTTATTTTTAAATCGGGTGTCAATTATGACAGCCACCATCCATCGACAATCAACTTCCTTCCACCTGAAACAGTGATGGCAAACTTTGAAAAAGATTATGCGCTCATGCGTGAACAAATGATCCACGATCCGCATAGCAAAGATTTAAGTGTGATATTGGAACGGTTGAACGGATTATTAAAAACGATCCGCCAGCTCACTCACCTTCTTTAGAATTTAAACAGGATCGCTTTTTGGGTTATTCCAGCTTTACCTTTGTGTCACGGATTTAAAAAGTACCAACGTTTTAAAAAGCCAATGAATGGTTGATGAAAAACCAATCGTTGTCTAATGCAGCGGTTTTACGGGGGACTTACCTACGTTGTCGTAAGCGGCAAGATGAACCGTTGTATCACAACGGAATCTTGCCTGCCCGGGCGCCCCTTTTTACTCCGAAGTCGTAAGGGCCGGGCAGGGGCTTTGGATTAAGGTTGAATTTAAAAGATAGATCAGATGAAGGAAGAGAAAATTAACCGGGAAAAATGGCTGCACCTGCGGCTGACCGAGGAGGAACAGCGGCTGATTTTAAAGCGCTATGCAGGCACTACACATACCAGTTTAAGTGAATATTCCCGGGCCATGCTCATGGGAAAACCAATGATCGCCGCAGTGCGCGATCAGAGCCTTCAGGATATTTTAGCCGAGCTGTCGGCCATGCGAAAAGATCTGAACGGGGTAGCCAACAACTTCAACCAGGCGGTACACAAGCTGCATACTTTAGACCACATCCCGCAGATTCAAAGCTGGCTTTTAAGTTATGACCTGGACAAGCGAAAGCTGCTGAAAGACATTGAATCTATCCGGGATTACATCAACAAAACCGCTGAAAAATGGTTGCAGTCTTAAAACCAAACCGGAGCCTGAAAGACACCTTTTACTACAATGAAAACAAGCTCAAAGAAGGGGAGGCGGTCTGCCTTCTGGCAGAGAATTATCCGCGCCAGGCAGGTGATCTCAGTGAATTGGATAAGCTGGGTATGTTGCAAAAAATGGCTGCGATCCGTCCCGGAGTGAAGGTCAACAGCCTGCACATCTCCCTGAACTTTGATCCATCAGAAGTGCTGTCCGGGAACCAGCTCAGGGCAATTGCACGTGAGTATATGGAGCAGATTGGCTTTGGAAACCAGCCTTACCTGGTGTACCAGCACTTTGATGCCGCCCATCCGCATATACATCTAGTTACCACCAATATACAAGCCGACGGCAGAGGCATTTCCCTGCACCATCTTGGTATACAAAAGTCCGAACCTGCCCGGAAAATGATCGAGGATAAATACGGTTTGGTCAGGGCAGAGGATCAGGGCAAACAGGCGTATGAGCTTAAACCAGTGCCGCTTGAGAAGGTAGTCTATGGGCGCTCTCAAACCAAAAGGGCAATCGGGAATGTGTTGCTTGGCGTGCTGGATAACTACAAGTATTCCTCGCTGGCCGAACTCAATGCCGTGCTTTCACTTTATAATGTCAGGGCGGAACGAGGAAGCGAAAATTCCAGGATTTACAAACATAGGGGCTTGGTTTACCGTTTACTGGATGAGCAGGGCAACCTCGCCGGGGTGCCCATTAAAGCAAGTTCCTTTTACCAGAAGCCGGGGTTGAACTATCTCGAGCAACGGTTCTATAAGAACGTTATTCAGAAGAAGCAATACCAAATCCGGCTTAAAAATATAATTGATCTGGCCTTAATAAATCCGCAATCCCTTTCGATTGATGCGTTCAAAAGCGCATTAAAAAAGCAAGGGGTAGACCTGGTATTGCGGCAAAATATTGCCGGGCAGATATATGGTCTCACCTATATTGACCATCAGACGAAATGCGTATTCAATGGTTCGGCACTGGGTAAAAACTATAGCGCAAATGCTATGCAGGACAGGCTGGGACTTACACCGAATTCTGGTTCAGGTCAAGTTCTGCAGCAAGATCCTCAAGCGGCCGTTGAGGATGAGAAGCCGAAGAATAAGGCTTCAAAATTAAACAACCCTGGGGAAAAAGAGACTCCAACATCCAACCAGTCTGATACCGGTCAGACAAGCTTCGCGGAGTTGCTTTTCAGACCGGAAAATACTTGGGAGCCCGATCCCTACGACCTGACCCGCAGACGTAAAAAACGGAAACGCAAACAAAATATAAACCCTCAACAATAGAAACTATGGCACACCAGACAGGAGAAAACGAACAGGCGATGCGGAAGATTCTGGATATGACCCGCTTCATAGCCATCACCATTTTAGTCATCCATTTTTATTATTACTGCTATGCTTCATTTGTCCATTGGAAACTCGTCAGTAGTTTCACAGACCGCCTGCTGGGCAACGTCAGGGAGACCGGCCTGTTCAGCTTCTTTCACAAATCCAAGCTGATTGCCCTGGGCATTCTTTGCGTTTCACTGATGGGTGTAAAGGGTAAAAAAGAAGAAAAACTGAATTACAGGACCGGCTTTGCCTATCTATTGACCGGCCTGATTTTATACTTTGTCAGCTACCTGATCTTACTGATTCCCCTCACACCATCGCTCACAGGCACCGCTTATATTGGACTGACTTCGCTGGGCTTTTTGTTGAGCATGAGTGGCGCAACCCTGCTGTCCAGGATCATCAAAGATAAATTGAACGGGGACATTTTCAATAGTGACCAGGAGACTTTTCCGCAGGAAGAACGTTTGCTGGAGAACGAGTTTTCCATCAACCTGCCGACAAAGTATAACTTGAAAGGAAAGATCCGCAACGGCTGGATCAACATCATTTCCACAGCCCGTGCTACCATTGTGCTGGGCAATCCAGGAAGTGGAAAGTCCGCATTTTGCATCCGGGAGTTTATCACCCAAGCCCTGGGTAAAGCTTCTCCATATACGATGCTAATCTACGATTTTAAGTTCCCTGATCTGTCGCTGATCGCTTACAACCACTGGCTGAAAAATAAGCATAAATACAAAGGTACGCCCGAGTGTGTATTTATCAATTTTGACGACCTTTCCCGTTCCCATAGGGGCAATGTGTTTGATCCTTTAGGCATGGTGGACATCACCGACGCCTCGGAATCTGCGCGGACGATCCTGCTGGGACTGAACAGAGAATGGCAGAAGAAGCAGGGCGATTTCTTTGTCGAATCCCCGATCAACTTTGTGACGGCAGTGATCTGGTTCCTGCGAAAATACCAGGACGGGGCATATTGTACTTTGCCCCATGCTATAGAGCTGATCCAGCTGGATTACGACAGCTTGTTTACCATTTTAAGATTGGAAAAAGAGATCGAAGTACTGATCAATCCCTTTGTTAACGCTTACCTGAACGATGTGATGGAGCAACTGGAAGGACAGATTGCCAGCGCCAAGATCGCCCTGGCCCGATTATCCTCGCCCCAATTGTACTATGTATTGAGCGGCAGCGATTTTAGCCTGGATATCAACAATCCGGAAAAGCCGAAGGTGATCTGTATGGGCAACAACCCTCAGAAAATTCAGACCTATGGGGCGGTACTTTCCCTGTATGTCAACCGTATGCTGAAGATCATCAACCAGAAAAATAAACTCAAATCCATGCTGATCTTTGATGAATTTCCGACATTGACGACCGATATTATACCCACTATCGCGACCGGAAGGAGCAATAAGATTGGGGTTTGCCTGGGTATCCAGGATGCCAGCCAGTTGCGCAAGGACTACGGGCGTGAACAGGCAGATGTGATCATGAGCACCGTCGGAAATATAATAGCAGGGCAGGTGACAGGAGATACGGCCAAGCAGCTGTCCGAGCGGATCGGTAAGATCATGCAGGACCGGGAGAGCTTGTCCATCAACAGCGGGAGCACGTCTATCTCCAGAAGCAAACAACTGGAATTTGCGGTACCTTCATCCAGGATTGCAGCCTTGTCCAGTGGGGAGTTTGTGGGAATGGTCGCGGATACACCGGACCAGAAAATTCAGCTGAAGGCTTTTCATTGCGAGATCCAAAACGACTTTGCCGCAGTCAATAGGGAAGAGGAAAGCTATGAACCAGTACCCATCATCAGGCAGGTTACCCAGGATATGGTGCATCGAAATTATATACAGATTAAGCAGGATGTCAAAGATATTGTGCAGGCTGAAATTCAACGAATGGTGGCTGATCCGGCACTCGGACACCTGATTATTAAGAAGGGGTAAAGCTGGATGTGAGATCAGGACAGGGATGAATTTTAATCCGGGGATCGCGAGTGCGGTAGAGGATTTAAGTAAGTAGATTGTGATTGAGCTGAAGAAGGGTGAGGGGATTTCTGTTATTGGGGATGAGGAGGTTTCCATCATAAATTAAATAGTTTTCGAAGCGGGAAATGCGGCCGCCGAGTGCGAGTGTGAAGTCGATGCTCTATGGGAAGGGCCAGGAGATTTATAAATCGCTTCAGATCTTTTTGAATAAGATGAAGTAGGATATTGACCGGTTTTTGAGGTGATGTTTTTTTAGTTTATATGGTTTTAGGCACCGAGAGATCCGGTGCTTTTTTGTTTTAATGGCGTTCTTATTTCCGTATATGTATTGGCAAGAATCTTTGATTTGGTAAGAAAACTCGGTAGGGTGGGATTTGATATCACATTATGGTTGCCGTTCTTTTATTTGAGCAAGTTCTTGATCCATCACCTCTTTTAAGAGGTTAACCATCTTGAGACTATCATTATGAGTTTGAACCCTAGACAGATGTTTAATCTTTATTTTCGACTTTTGCTTGATCAAGTTGAACATTTCATCGAAATAGTCTGTTCGGTAGTCTTGCAACTGATAGATGATGTTGTCAAAGATTCCAATAAGTAAGGTGAACTCTTCGTCTATCCAAGGTGAGTTTGAAGGTTTAAGAGAATGATTACTAAACATGACTAGTTCATCATTATGTCTCCAGTTGTGGGCGAATAATGTGTTTCTCGCTTCATACAAATCTTTCCAGCTGCTTTCGATCAGACTTATTGCTGGCTTTAATAAGATCTTTATATCCTTTTTGAATTCTATAGCGTTTTGTTTTTCATTTATTTGTTCAGGAAGGATTTTATGAAATTTTTTATATTCCTCTAAAAATGCACAAGTTTGAATGGTAATAAATCCTTTGATTGCATGTGTCTGTTGATGGAATTCATTAATCGTTAATACCAACACCCGATCTTCGTAGAACTCATCTTCTTTAACCTGCACTAAAAAAGATTCAACAGCAACTTTTGAAAGCCAAAGTTCTCTAATCGTATTGGCGATCATAACTAGATTAAAATAAGATTGCTTTAGCTTTTCCATTACACAAAAACTCTGTTAAAAAGGTAAATCATCGAAATCTTCTGCCTCGATTGAGGGTAATGCGGATTCCGGAAGCGGTAAACTATTAACGATAAATAGATTAATGATATCTTCTCGGTCCATAAACATGATCTGGCTTCGTTTAGAGTTGTCCAGCTTTCCACCAATCCAATTCTTCGCAGATTTAGTAATTTCTCCTCCAGCTACTATAAAGGCATGGTCAACCAAAACCTTTTTTCCAATTTCGGGGTCAAAAATTTCATGACCAATCATCATCATTAATTGGTTATGTATCTCAGCTACATTACTGTTAGATGATTTTGACATCCCTGCAGCGTCTAGTTTGCCTTTTTTTACCTGGATGCCGAAATACAACATATGTTGTGTCGGAAGCATATATTTCATCCAGATATCTTTTCCGTATTCTAGTGACTTGTCCTTGTGGCCAGTAGCCGTAATCCTGTAAAATCCCATCTGCCTAAATAAAGGAAGAAGGATTTCTTCGATTAAGGCATCCTCAGAGCAACTATCTAAGTAGCAGATAAGATTTTCACGCCTCTTGGTTTCTTGTGCCGAAAAAGGTCTGTGCGGATTGGCGAAGGTTTTTAATACTTTTTGAGAGGCTATGTGTTTTAGGTAGCATTTTCTATCCTCGCCAAAAAAGGCCTCAAACCCCTCACGACTCAAGGTGGAATTCAAGTGTGCTAGCGCTCCCAATCTGTTGTTGTCTTCATTGTGGGGATTCGAGAGATCCATAAGCACATTAATTACATTACGGAAAATATCAGAGGGCATTTCTGGCTCTGAACTTGGCTCGATCAGTATTTTTTTAATTGTTTCGCTCACCCAGATTCCGCGCGTAGAGCCATCGTGTTTGTAATCTGTATCGCAATCGTAAAAGAATTCTGTTAAAAAACTGCTGCTTCGATAGTGGAAAAATCCACTTGGATCATTACCACATATCATGTCTGCAATTTGAGAGATCGTACGGTTTTTGAAGTTCATACATGAAATTTGAAAGGCGTCAAGTCACAAATTTAGGCTTTCTTTCCAGAAAGTAGATGTGTGATAGGGAATTTCTATGCAAAACAGCCGACAGCCTAGGCTTAAAAACTTTCGCTCACATAGGAGATATTAACTTCGACCCGGATGTAATTACTCTTCCAATTGCTCAATTCATGGGCTTGAATAATTTTGAGTATATCGTCACCCTGGCTGATGCTGTAATGACCGTGGAAGATCACCTGGCATTTGAAAAACAAGCCCGGCAGCGGTATGGAGTCCCGCAAAACGAAGCGGCAGCCTGCATGTGGCTACTGGAGAAGATTCGATTTGTCAGTCTGCACAAACCAACTGAGCTAAATAAGCTCGTATTGGAACTGGGGACTTCTAAGGCGACGTTTTCGACAACTATACACCTTCTCGGCACCCAGAGTGTCAGTTTTCCGTCGTCCGAAAAATCTGAGTCTGATTTGCGTCACACTCACAGGTACGTAGAAAACTTTAAAATCCTGATGAAATATGCGCTGCGTATGCACAAAAATGGAGTTATTTTGAGAATCGGTACCGATACCAAAAATGGTGGTAAGGCTGTACTATCGGAAATGATATTGTTGTGTGAAAATGGCTTCACAATACGGGATGCGTTTAAAATTGCTACGTACAACGGTGCTCTGTCTATGGGGATTGAAGATCAAACGGGATCAATTGAAAAAGGCAAACATGCCAATATGATTATCTGGAATGCCAATCCTTTAAATAACACTACGGCGATAACCGGAACGAAGATCGTAATCAAGGATGGCGCCATCGTCCAGCCCGCTAACTTCTAGGAAGTTTATATTTCATCGTATTATTTATCTTCATATTCTTTTGTCGTTCTGCTGAATCAAAAATGAAAATGAGATTAAAACCTACTAAACAGTAAGATTCCGAATTGCTGTTAAGCCACGTAATAGAGTTTTAGTCCAGGGATGAAGTCGGAGATAGCATGCGTAGATAACTATTTTATCCGTTTCACTCATTCAGACACTGCATCTGCTCATTGTCAAAAAACTGCTTTATGATAATAGTTAGCTTAGATTGTTTAATCACTCATCCACTAGATATTAGATTATGAAAGCATTAAGGATTTCGAAAGCACTGTTATTGAGCGTGCTGGTAATGGCAAGCAGTTGTAAAAAGGATAAAGCGGAAATAGAAAACAAGTATAGCTACCTGGGCGCAGACACAAAAATTGGAGCAGCATCGGCCACGCATCGTATCATCACAACAGGAACTAAACCTGCGTTTGACAGGTTAAACATTTTATTTGACGGCGGAGGAACCGAGAGGCAATTGACAATTAACTTCAATGCAAAGAGTGTACTCACAGGAAGGTTTACCAATAAAGATGACGATAGCCCTGATTTTAACCCAGCTGTTCATTTCGATGACGGGGTAGTCAGGCAAGATGGCGCAAGTGACCGGATTACCGACGGCACGGTGGAGATATCCAAATCCGGAGATACCTACACGGTTAAGGTAACAGTGACTACCGCAAAAGGGCCGCTAACTTGTAATTATGTGGGGGCTATTCCGCTCAAAGAAGGATAGTTGTTAAACTACGAATGCGGGCCAATTGGCCGATTGGCGTATTGCTCGTAAGTCAGTTCGAATTTAACTTCCCCATTGGCATAGCTACCGGCAAGTATCCAGCCTTGGAGTTCATAAAACTTCTCGGCACGGGTATCTGCCGCTGTCCCTAGTACAAGCTTGTTTTTCTTCTTCAGAAAGTACCAATCAATCATTAGCGTGTGTAATTCTTTTCCTATTCCTTTTTCTGCAAATGCGGGATCAACAAACAATGCCCAGACACTACGCTCTTGAAGATCTACAATGGGAAATCCTACCAGCTGTCCGTCTACTTCGCAGACCCAGCCCTTTCCTTTTACAGAGATATAAAAGGCAACGTCCTGATCCGGTACAAGATTCGGATCGCTTAATGTATTTTCCTTCACAAGATGTCTTACCACCTGCATCTGTTTGATATCAGACAATTCAGCTTCTCTAAAAATCATGCGTTAACAATTAAAGATCATCATTTGGCTAATATACTATTCAGAAAATAGTTCAAAAGGTATATTCATCAGTTAATTACGTTTATTGTATGTTTTGGCGAATAACTAGAAGGAGTTGTCGTTTTAGATACTTAGTGGGGACTTTCCTGGATACTGGTGGGGACTTTTTATCATGCACTTCTCAAGCCAACTAAATAGTCTTTCAGAAATCCGTGGTATTACTTGATTATGGAAATTGGTTAGGGTTTTGAGTTTTAGCCTAGTAAATCGTAGAAAGTGATGAAGTGATAGGACAAATGATTATGTGGCAGGGTAAATGTAACTTATACTTCTGGAAGATGAACATATGATAGGTGAGATTGAGATAGATAAATGCATTGCAATATCTCTATAAATTGTGTTAAAATTTTGTTTGTAATTGATATTTATTATCTTGATCAAAACCAAATAAATAAATCTGAATGACGCAACTTGAGAAAATTTATTGCATCGCCGGGGAAACAAGCTCAGGCGAAAATGAACTATTGGAACTTAGAGAAGTTGAGACGAATATTGAATATCGCCTACCTCTGAAACAAATTCATAATGCAAAATTAGTAAAAGGACAAATATATCCTTTTTATAAAGAAAATAATGGTTTAGGTCATCATTCAAAAATCAGCTATATCCAACCTGGTTTCGAGGTCGGCCAAATGAAAGCGTTTCCAATAAAAGATACACTAAGATTGAGTAACGGGAGTTTTTTTCTATTGGAAAATGATCTTGGTCTGGATTTGAGAGTTAAATCTTTTAGCTTCCAAACTGAACTACGTACTGTTAGGTGTCAGGTTATGAGTTATCGATTTGGAAAACCCGTACTGAACAATATTGATTATGATAACCATCATTACACACTTGATAATGAATATTTATTTGACATCGTAGATTTTGGCTTATTCATAGATAAGAAAGGCGAGGAAGTAAGAACAGTAATATTGAAAGATTGTAATAATAACCAAATTGAAGTAAGGGCTAAACAGTGGCAAACTAAAAACTTTTGGCGGTTTGAAAATTTAAAATGTAAAGTTTCCGGCTATTTCCAAGGTGAAATTCCCAAGTTACAGAATATTGATGAACGGCATCCAATATTTACAAGTGGTCAGATATTAACCCTAGAGGTTACTGGTTTTAGAGAGCGTGCACATTTAACTAGTGGGAATTCTATTCGATTGATCGTGGTGCGGGATATCTACAGTTGTGACCATGAGGTTCTTTTACTGCCTCATCAAATAGAGAAGTTAAAGATAGGCCATAATATCGAGTGTAGGATTGAGCGAATAGGGCATCATATCCACCTTAAACAGGTTATACATGATGATCCATATTTTTATGAGTTTCATGAAATAATTAATAATGATTTTCTTAAAAAGAAGTATTTTACTTCGCAAATTGACTTAGAGACGACAGATGTAAGTATTCTGCAAATGCGTGGTCAATATGGGTCTAGAAGCGGATTTTATATTCTAACATTCTGCAATAAAATTTTACCAAGTTTATTTAGAAATGCAATTGATAGACGAGATTACAAGAGCTCTATCGAAATAAATTTGCTCATCATAACGATCGAAAAGTGGATACTTAAAAACGGAATTATTCAAGCATTCCCGAACGAATTAACTCGCAAAATAACTAAGGAAAAAGTGAAGTATTCCATAGACCGCGCCGAATTAATATCAAAAGTGCTTCCTTCAATAGAAATTGGAAAGGTAAAACAGCTTTTTTCAGAAGAAAAGATTAATATCGAATCAGCATACTATATATTTCTATATTCTGATATCCGACTTCTAGATGCAGTAGACTTTATCAAACTTATTGAATCACAAGCGTTATCAAGTCCCGATAGCGATCATATCGTATCAATCAAGTCCAAATTTAACTCAATAATAAGAAGTCGGAAGAGAGATTTCTTAGCTAATAGAAATGATGAAGATTTCTTGGCACTATTTGGTAAGCAAGATGTATCAGATAATACAAATTTTGATCTTTATAATAAATGGACTTTATTACAAGTAATATTACTAAAGCAATTAGAAAATCGAAGTGAGGCTAATATCTTAAAGGCACAATTGTTACGCTCATACGCGTCTATTCAGTTGGACACTTTGTTAAGGCACTCTTTACTGTATTATGCATTTAGAATACTTACCGGATACACTAAAGAGGAATTTGTATTACCATTGATATTAGACCAACGATCTTTGGAAGTAGATAAAGACCTACTTGAAAGTTCTGAACTAGCCGAAATCTCGCTTCCTAACTTAAAGATAATAGATGAATTGAAATCCAGCCTTTTTTTGGAGGTTACGATTAGCTCAAAAGATATAAATGGCTTTATAATTGATTATAAAGGTCTAACCGGATTTTTGCCATCAAATCATGTTAAAGATCTGGAATTAAAAAAGCACCTGATAGGAGAAATTAGTTGGCGAACAAATGTTGAAATGATTAATTATTCCAAAGAATTCAGGTATTTTGTTGCAAGACAGCTAGCGCCTGAAGACCCTAATTATCTTTCTGAAAATTTACTTAAAAACCAACCAGCATTATATGAAATTATCAATGCTGCGGTGGTAAATATAGTTGATTATGGTGTGTTCCTTTCGACCAAATATGGGGATGGCTTACTTCATAACAGTAGGATTTATGGTAATCAATTAAAAGAGAAGGAGTTAAAAAAAATATTTAAAATCGGCAATGAACTGAAGGTTCAAGTTGTTAATACTGAAAAACTAAGTTTCAGTGTTATTGATTTGCTAAGCACGATATACAAGGATGATTATTTAGCTCTTGAAAAGCGAATAAAATCACTGTTATGTGATGTAGAATTCGAGGTTGAAGAAGGCCCCGATAAAGATTTATTCGGTGCTGCGTACGAAGTAGAAACTGAAAAGGGATTTGTTTTAGAGCAATATGCAGCCGGTTTAAATGATCTAAGTGAGAAAATTAATTACATTAAACTTGCTAAGCAATTCTATGTAAATCATAAAAACGCTCGCTCTTATTTATTAAATATCTACATTGATTATTTCAACAGTCTCATTTTACTTGAAGAGATTATTGATGATTACTCGTTTGAAAGGTATAATAGTCTGAAGGAGAAGCTTAATGAAGTGAAAAGTAGGATCAAACCCAAGACCCTAGAACATTTTTCAAAAATAGATCGCCTAATTTATTTTGTCAATATTCTTACTTTGTTCAATGAGACGTCGAATGTCTCTTTCAATGAACTTATTAGTTATATAAACAAGTATTCAGGAAACGAAAATGAAACGATTTTGACAACAATTGCTAAAATTACACTTTCGAATAATTTAATGTTATCTGAAACTCTTAAAGATGACAAGTTTTCAAATAGCAACCTGAAACGTATTAGCGACTTTATAAAAAATGGAATTTTTTCACTAAATGAGTCGGAATCAGATCGCTTAGACCGCGAACAGACTATTAAACGGAAATATTGGAGTGATCGAATTGCGCAGGATGAGGGAGCTACATTAGAGTTTAAATCCACCTTTATAAAACCAGTGCCAGACAAAAAAAGAAAAGCCCAGGTAGCTGCGCTTACTAAAAGTCTCGAAACATCAATCGATCCGACATCTATTTTACAACGCATTGAAGAATTGCAGGGCCTAACTGCTCAAAAAGCAATTATACATAGCGCTTTCAAAACGATTGCTGCTTTTGCAAATACTTCCGGAGGGTTTATCTTATTAGGTGTTTCTGACGACAAGAAAATTTATGGTCTGGAGGATGACTATAATACTTTTAAGCCGGATGATCGCTCTAGAGATGGTTTTGGTAAATTTTTTGATGCAAAATTAAATGAATATTTCGGAGATAGTTTTTCTTCAATTTTACTGACGAAAGAGTTTTTGAAATTTCCAGAGGGCGATATATTGATTATTGAAGTTAGTCCTAGCGTTGAGGAAGTCTATTTATTAAAGGATGCAGCGGGCTTTCATTCAGAACATATTTATGTGAGAAATCTATCTTCTTCGGAGAAATTAGAAGGCAAGGAACTTGCTCGATTTATTCGAGAAAAATATAGGCGACAAATATATCTTCCATCAGATGTAATTGACATCTAACATTTATTGACTAGGGTAAGTTCGCTGCCCGGCTCCAGTCAATTTAATCCAGTACCGTGCAGGTTACCCAACGGTCCTCGGTTACATGGGCGACAGCCGCGAAGCGTATACTTGTGGTACGGCAGGCGACATCAAGTATCGTGGGTACTACATCAATGGTCTGAATGGCGTGGATATTAAGGGCTATTTTTTAGGCAGTTTATTCATCTCAAGGGAGAATTGTGAATCTCCGGATACTAAGGTAAAAATTGTATCTACATCTGCGGAAAGTACTCTAAGCGGTATTGATTTATACCGCTGAGCCCAAAATAAAGTACTAATATATTTAGTATTTTATTTGGAGTTGTGCATTTTTTTAGTCTAGCTTTGTAGCGGAGAAACCTAAATTTTATTTCATGGCAGAGGGGAAGCAAATCATTCATATGGATCAGGATGCCTTTTTTGTGTCTGTAGAAGTCAAAAAAGATTCATCGCTGATCGGAAAGCCTGTCATTATCGGGGGCAGCTCTGACCGTGGTGTGGTCGCTTCCTGTAGTTATGAGGCCCGAAAATTTGGCGTGCACTCGGCCATGTCTTCCCGTATGGCCAAGATGCTGTGCCCGCATGCGATTTTTATCCGGGGAAATATGGATGAATATTCCAAGGCTTCGCATGAGATTACCGATATCCTTAAAGAACGGGTGCCGCTGATTGAAAAGGCGAGTATTGATGAACACTATATTGATATGACGGGCATGGACCGTTTTCACGGCACGGAGAAATACGCGCATGAACTGCGGGCGCTGGTCATGAAAGAGACAGGTTTGCCCATTTCATTCGGTTTATCGGTGAACAAGACCGTTTCCAAAATGGCGACCAATGAATGTAAACCCAATGGGGAACTCAACGTCGCCCAGCCCTGGGTGCGGAACTTTTTAAACCCTTTGTCGATCCGGAAAATTCCGGGCCTGGGAGAAAAGACCTTTGTGAAGCTGAGTGACATGGGGATCAAAAAGATCTATACCCTGGCGCAAGTGCATCCTGAACAGATGAGCTTTTTGCTGGGCAAATCTGGTTTGTCGTTATTGCAGAAGGCCCAGGGGATTGACCACAGCCCGGTGATCCCTTATACGGAACAGAAGTCTATCGGCACCCAATGCACCTTTCATGCGGATTCCATCGATATAGAGATGATCAACAATTTGCTGGTGGCCCAGGTGATGGATGTGGCTTTCCAGCTCCGGGAGAAAAAGAAGCTGACCGCCTGCGTCACGGTCACCATCCGCTATGCCAATTTTGAGACAGAAACCAAGCAAATGGCCATTGGGTATACCTCGCTGGATGAGGTATTGATCTCGGCGGCCAAATCGCTGTTTAAGAAAATGTACAACCGCAGGATGCTGCTCCGGCTGGTTGGCGTGCGGCTCAGTAACCTGGTCAGTGGTTTTGAACAGATCGACCTGTACAGTGAATCGCAGGAACAGTACAGCCTGGTGCAGGCTTTGGATAAGATACGCCGGCGGTTTGGACAGGACGCGGTGACCAGGGCAGCGGTAATGAATATTAAGTTGTAAGGACATGTATCTCAACGTTCATTCACAATATAGCCTGCGCTACGGAACGCTGTCGGTAAAAATGCTGGTGGAAGAAGCAAAAGCACGCGGCATTACCCAGATGGTGCTGACCGACATCAACAATTCCACCGGTGTGATGGAGTTTATGCGGGAATGCCGGACAAATGGGATAAAGCCTATTGGTGGCATGGAATTCCGCAGGGATAAGAAGCTGCTTTATATCGGTATCGCCAAAAACCGGGAAGGCATGAAGGAACTGAATGACTTTTTAAGTTACCACAACCTGGAACAAAAGGATTTGCCCGATGCGCCCTGGCCATTTAAGGATGCTTATGTGGTCTATCCTTTCTGTCATCAATTTGAGCTGAAAAGCAATGAATATATCGGTGTGCGTTTTGATGAGCTCCACCAGTTTCATAATAAGCCATGCGATAACCCGGATAAACTGGTGGTCTTGCAACCGGTGTTTATGTCCGGAAAGATCGGTTACCGTTTGCACGAGTATCTGCGCGGGATCGACCTGAATACCCTGATCACGATGGTGGAGAAGGAAGACAAATGCAGGGAAACAGATATGTTCCTGAAGCCGGGCGAGCTGGAAGCTAAATTTGTGAAGTATGCCTTTATCCTGGACAATACCCGCAGGATGATGGACAGCTGCCGGATGGATTATCCTGAAGGTAAGATCAAGCTCAACAGGAAAACCTTCACAGGCAACGCGAAGGACGATAAAGCCTTACTGGAGAAGCTGGCCATGGAGGGAATGCTGTACCGTTATGGCAGCAAGAACAGGGAAGCGCTGAAGCGGCTGAAAAAAGAGTTGAAGGTCATCGTTGACCTGGAATTTTGTGCTTATTTTTTGATCACCAATGACATTATCCAGTATTCCATGCGCCGGGGTTATTATCATGTAGGGCGTGGAAGTGGTGCCAACAGCATCGTGGCGTATTGTTTAAGGATCACTGATGTGGACCCGATTGAACTGGACCTGTATTTTGAGCGGTTCCTGAATGCGGAGCGGACCTCGCCGCCTGACTTCGACCTGGATTTTAGCTGGGATGAACGGGAGGATGTGCAGGATTACATTTTTAAGCGTTATGGCCGGGAACATACGGCTTTGCTGGGTACGATGTCGACGTTCAAAGACCGCTCGGTCATCCGGGAGATCGGTAAGGTCATGGGGTTGCCCAAGTCTGAGATAGACGGGTTCACTGATCCCAGCCGCTCGGCGGCGAACCGGGAGAACGAGACGTTTAAGAAGATCATGGCGATTTACGGATTGATGGAGAAGATGCCCAACCAGCGGAGCATTCATGCTGGCGGAGTGCTGATCTCTGAAGAGCCGATCACGTATTATACGGCCCTGGACCTGCCGCCCAAAGGCATGCCTACGGTGCAGTGGGACATGTATGAAGCGGAAGATATCGGGTATGATAAGTATGATATCCTGAGTCAGCGGGGCATCGGTCACATTAAGGAAGCGGTGAAACTGGTGGCTCAAAATCAAGGTAAGGCCATTGACATTCACCAGGTGAAGGCGTTTATGACAGATCCGAATTTAAATGCGCGGTTGCAGACCGGGAATACCATCGGCTGCTTTTATATTGAATCTCCAGCGATGCGGCAGCTGCTGACCAAACTGGTCTGCGACAACTACCTGACCCTGGTGGCGGCCAGTTCTATTATCCGTCCTGGCGTGGCGCAGTCGGGTATGATGAAGACCTATATTCAGAATTTTCATACACCCGACCAGGTGAAGTACCTGCATCCGGTGATGGAGGAGCAGTTGAAGGAAACTTTCGGGGTAATGGTGTACCAGGAAGATGTGATCAAGGTGTGTATCCATTATGGGGGCATGGATGGTACCGATGCGGATATTTTACGCCGGGGAATGAGCGGTAAGTACCGCTCCCGTGTGGAGTTTGACCGATTGCTCGAGAAGTTTCATGAGGGGGCGATGCTGCTGGGCAGGCCTGAAGTGGTCACCAGGGAGGTCTGGCGGCAGGTATCGAGTTTTGCCGGCTATAGTTTTTCTAAAGCCCATTCGGCGAGTTTCGCCGTGGAGAGCTACCAGAGTTTATACCTGAAAACGTATCACCCGATGGAGTTTATGGTGGGGGTGCTGAACAACTATGGCGGTTTTTACACCCGCTGGCTGTATGTGCATGAGTTGAAAAGGGCAGGGGCGGCTGTTCACCTGCCCTGTGTGAACCGGAGCGAGCTTGTCGTAACGATTGCCGGAACTGAGGCTTACCTGGGCTTTGTCGGAGTGCAGGATCTGGAGGGGAAATTTACGGAACTGATCCCGGAAGAGCGAAAGCTCCGCGGGGCGTATCTGGACCTGGAGGACTTTGTCAGGCGTACGGAGATCGGACTGGAGCAGGCGGTGATCCTGATCCGTTGCGGCGCTTTACGCTTTACGGGTAAAACCAAGAAGGCTTTGCTGTGGGAGGTACATGCGATGCTGGGCGCAAAGGCGAAGCCTTCTGCGCATGCCGAGTTGTTTCATCTGCCGGCCAAGCATTATTCCATGCCGGAACTTGCGGATACGCCATTGGAAAATGCATATCATGAACTGGAGCTTCTGGGTTTTCCGCTGACGCTGTCCATGTTTGATTTGTTGAAGACTACGTATCGGGGGGATGTTCTGACGCGGGATTTGAAAAGGCATACAGGCCAGGTGGTCCGGATGGTGGGGCAGTATGTCTGTGAAAAGACGGTGCATACCAAGAACAGCAAAAAGATGTGGTTCGGGACTTTCCTGGATGCGGAAGGGGATTTTTTTGATACGACACACTTCCCGAACAATACACCTGCTTATCCTTTCTGGGGTGCGGGTTGTTATCTGATCATGGGTAAAGTGGTGGAAGATTTCGGGTTTCCCAGTGTGGAGGTGATCAGGTTTGCCAAGCTGGAGATTTTGGGGAACCCGGTGATGGATTGATTTAAAATGAATGGATATGATTGAACTGACTTATTTTTCAGAAATGGATACTGGCAGGCAGGCCTACCAGGTGATCCAGTTTCGGCCGGGGGAGTCCTGGCAGATCGTGGAAGGAGATGAGGTGATCGGGAGAATGGACAAACAGCATGGTGTTTGGAGACTTTGCGGCGAGGTTAACTTACCGGAAGGGATGGTCTCGGGAATTGCCGGGCTGATCGAAGCGCAGCATTTCAACCGCCTGCCCCTGGACATCAAGTCACACTGGTCGCAGTATGTGCATGAAGTGGTGGTGCGGAGTGATACAGAATACTTGGTGGTCTGTAAAGCTGATATTGATTTTTCGGCTTTTGAAAGATTGTTCAGGGAATGTGTTTCCGGTTTGATCAAAGATCCCTGGGAGATCAGGTTCCGGGTGTATGATGCGGAGATGTCGTCGGATTTTGAGGTCAGGGCGACAGGAGTGGAGGGGCAAAAAAGGGAAGGGTTTTAACATGGAGCAATTGAGCTTTTTTAAGGAGGCGGGGCAGACGCCGGGATTACCTCCAGAATTATTAGAATACCATCCGGATTTATTGGATGAACAGGAATGTGAATTTCTGCTGGACAAATTTATAGCAGAAACGCCTTGGATGCAGAAAGTCGTCAGGATGTACGATAAGGAAGTGATTACGCCAAGGCTGACTGCCTGGTATGCCAATCCGGAGACTTATGATTATACGTCCTTGCGCAGGTCTGCACCCAATTTGTGGACGCCGGAATTGTTGATGATCAAGGAGAAAGTAGAGGCTATTGCCGGGGTGGAGTTCAACAGTGTCTTATTGAATTATTACCGCAACGGGAATGATTCGGTGGCCTGGCACAGTGACAATGAAAAAGCTTTAGGTACGCGCCCGGTCATTGCTTCGGTGAGTTTTGGTCAGGTACGGTCGTTTGACATCCGCAGAAAAAGTGACCATGCCGAGAAATATTCCATACGGCTGGAAAGCGGTGCGCTGCTGATCATGAAAGGAGATTTGCAGATCAATTGGGAGCATAGGATCGCAAAATCCATAAAGCCAATGAAACCCAGAGTCAATTTGACTTTCAGAGTGGTGATTTAAATTGCCTGCTTTGGAAAGTGGTATGTTATTAATGTATTGATTTTGAGTACTAAGTCATCTTAATGTTAATTAGTGTAAAAAATACACTAAGTTAAAATTTGTGTGTATATTTGCATATCAATTAGACAGGTCTGGTTACTACGAATAAAGTACCCATCACAATAAATTCATTACCCGTTCATACAGGGTTTATATTTGGTTAGAAAAAGGGATGTTTCGTGGATGCGACATCCTTTTTCATTTTCAAGGCGCGGATTCAATCAATCTTTCCAGCAGTTCTACCTGTCGCTCGTTAATTTTCAATCTCGCTGTATGGAAGTCGAACCAGGCAGCCCGATCGATCTCTGGGAATGTCTGCATGTTCCCTGACTTTGGCGGCCATTGCATTTCAAACGTATTGCTTTTGATTGAAGCGGCCGCTATGTTAAACTCCAGTGCATAGCAATAAACTCGTTTGCCACCCTTTTGGTTAATAAATCCAAGGTCTAAGAAATCTCCAGAAACATGTGTTCCGGTCTCCTCCATAAATTCCCGCTGCGCGGTAGTCAGCTTATCTTCACCGGTCTGGATGATTCCTTTCGGAATCGTCCACCAGCCATCGTCGCGTTTTGAGAAAAACGGGCCTCCGGGATGGACAAGAAAGAATTCCAACTGTTCATTTATTTTTCTGTAAACCAATATGCCTGCACTTTCAATCATTGGAACTTTTTGTGATGTAATTTAAACATACAGTAAAAATAGCATACGCTTAGGAATGATCATATACCGTTTTTATTTGTTCATTGCCATTACTATAGATCCTTAATCCTAGGAACATTTAGGACACTGTTAATTATCATTGATCAAGAATTCTCAAAAAACCACCCATTCGATCAATTCCCTATAGAGTGGCGCGAATTACACATCGTTGTTGAGCCGTGAGCTCTTTAAGATATCTTAAAGGGCTTTTTTGTTTTTAGGATACAACAAGGAACGATTTAAATTTTATTTGATATTCAATTTGCTCGCTTCAATAACCTGCATTATGGAAGAATATAGTGAAATGGAGTAAATTACCGAACGGTAGTTTGTTATTGATAACATTTTTCACAGGTGTCTTAATACCTTGATCAGCCTGCCTTGCGCTTACTAAACCCGCTTTTCAAAGCGTTTGTCAAACCTGTTGTTTTGACCTTTGGTCAGGCAAATTTATCCCTCTTCCCCGACAAGGCCAGGCCCTTCGGGTTTGGACAAATAAATTCGCATCCGCTGTAATTTTTTTGCCTCAAAGTCTTGTCTTCGTGTCCTTCACGCAAATGTTCTGCCTTTCTCAAAGGCCAAAACGGTTTGTGCCTAAAAATTTAAGATTCAAAAGTGATGAAAAAGAAAAAACACTACATCAGGGATTTAAACGGACAACGCATTGAGGTTACCGACCTTGAGGAAGCGCTGTCAAAATCGAAACTATTCAAAGGGTTCAGGCATGTTAATGCTCCTGCGGAAGCTACAGCGGCAGATGATGAACGTCAGCGGTACTGGACAGATATCCATAACCAATTGATCGTGTTATTTAATAATGAAAGAGAGGGAAGGTTATGAGAAGGAAAATCAATGAGCACTATCTGTCCAGCTTGAACCGCAGGGCGGTATTCGTGAAATTCGAGGATACCACATGGCATAATGAAAATACGGATTCTGCTGAGGCCGATTATTTCGGTGAGGTGATCAATGTTTCTTTTCCCAATGCAGGTAAACGGATTGTGGGAGATGAGGAGTGTTTTACTATGTTTTATCTAACGCTTTACAGGATCGATGAACAGAATTGCTACGAGAAAATCCCCTATGATCCATTCGAAATGGAATTTGAAACAATAGCAGAAGTGATCGGAGCGGTAAATGCTTATATCCGGTCAAGACCTTTTATGATCAGATGGGAGGGCAGAGGCAAGTATCTGCTCCTTGACCCTAACGGAGCGAACTATACGGGAGAATATGTGACCCTTAAAGACGCAAAAAGAACCAGTCGATACAATTATGAACTTAATTTTTAAAAGCGATGAATATGAAAACACTGATTAATGGAATATATTACCAGATTACTGCTGATACAGAGGTGGTTTACCAGAATGGGGAAATTATCACTATAACTGATGATAGCGATGGCCATTGGGGCATCTGCTTTAACGGAGAATTTATCCCCCTGCATACTTTTGAGGTGGATGGGGTACAATGGTATTTTACCAATGATTTACAGGAAATGGAGATCAGGAATTTTGTCTCGGAAGTTCTACCTTTGAAAAGTCTGGATGTGACCAAATTGGAATGGATAAAAACGGTTCCATTGAATCCCGGACCTTATAATGACGAGTTTGCGGTCTATTGTAAACTAAAGGGAACGGATAGTTACCATAGTGTTTCTGAGCATGCTTCATCTGAAGAAGAGCTCTTGCGTCACTTAACCGCTTTTTTCCAATAGAGCTACCTAATATTAATATAACTTCTAATTTAAGTATATTACTTTTCTATTTTTATTGACTGTTTGATTGCGAAATTGTATCTAATAACTCTAAAAACGCTATTAAATGTTCGAAGAATTTCCCGTCCACGGTACAGATCGGATTCAAGTCCGTTTTTTCAGAGGGTTGCTCCAAAAAGAGCAGCCCTTTTTTGTTGATTTTCAGTGTGTTATACGGGAAGCTTGGATTGATTCCCCCGAGCATCTTCTTTCAGCTTCAGCGGTTGATCTACTATTGCTTTAACAGCTTAAGTGAAAGAAGCCATCAAATGAGCTAATATACTCTGATTCATTCAATCGCACGGTTTAAGCACTTATCAGAAAGCTCAAACAGCTTTGCTTTTTTAGTGTTTATCATAAACATCCTTAACATTTAAAGCTATGAAAACAATGAATCAAAACATCCACAAGCTAAGGTATTCTATTTTTAGCCCATTTCTTAATGGTAAGCTGCTTTTGCTGCCGGCGTTTGGGTTGTGTTTGCTGTCTTGCCAGGGAGGATCAGGAACTAAGGATCTGGCCAGTACGACGGATTCGCTGAGCAGCTATCAGTCTGACAGGCGGGATTCTTTGTCACAGGATTCCGCGGGTAACAGCTCTGCCAGTCAAAAAGGAGACGCTTTAACTATGAAATCTAAGATTGATGACGACCAGGCCAATTTTATGAAAGAGGCTGCGCTAGGAAGCATGATGGAAATTGAGGCTGGGAAACTTGCGGCCGTCAAAGCGGCCGATGCGCCAGTAAAAGAATTTGCCTTGAAAATGGTTTCCGATCACACCAAAGCTTCGGCGGATTTGAAACCGATAGCAGCTGAACTGGGCGTTATATTACCTTCAGTATTGTCGGGCGACCATGCGGATGACCTGAAGATGTTGGGCGCCAAATCAGGTGCAGGTTTTGATCAATCCTATATGAGCATGATGGTTAAAGACCACGCCAAGACTGT
>Ga0160464_100272_pt1 | contig 47580 bp, 48 predicted proteins | sample HID1971I_E11MG_FD_108275 | JGI IMG/M metagenome (GOLD analysis project Ga0160464, IMG submission 108275) | Enriched millipede-associated microbial communities from UW Madison campus, WI, USA - HID1971I_E11 MG | ecosystem: Host-associated > Arthropoda: Insects > Digestive system > Unclassified ... | reverse complement strand
GTAGTAAATTTTGAATGTGTTCATTCATTTTTGAAATAAATTTATCCCAAAAACTGTAAACCTATATTAGTAGAAGACACAGCAGGTTTCAAAATTACCTGGCTACTATTGCCGAAACCTCCACCACTGAATGCTAAATATTTCGACAGAAATGGGATTGAGGTAATTATAGTCATGGATGAACCTAGTGAAGAAATTGGCCTTCTTGAATTCATTGGGAACTTTAAGGAGATTCAATGGCGGGTTTTGATCAATAGAACCCCTCATGAGTGGAGAAATCCTGCTAAGGCCGTTAATGTAGGAATCAGAGCGTCTTCAAAAGATTATATCATGGTCTGTAGCCCGGAAAGCATGTTTAGTACAGACGCCATTTTTAGACTGAGGTATATCGCTGAAAATTATGGAAAAAGTTTTGCGATCGGTAAGGTCGTATTTAGTATCCATGATTCAGTTGGCCGGGAGTCTATGGACATGGCTTTGCCTTATGGCAGCATAATGGTTAAAAGGAAATACATAGAGCAAATAAGTGGGTATACAGAAGGCTTTGCACAATGGGGAGGCGAGGATGATAATTTTAGGGCAAAACTAGAATATATAGGCCTCAAAAAAATCCTGGTCTCCGATGCAGTATTGATTCATTACGAAGATCAGGTTCAGGGTTATGCAAAACGCTCGGGACAATCTAAAAGCTTGCCTATTGAAATAAAGCGCAAAGCATACTTAACCGATCCTGAAGACTTTCAGGATTTGAACTGGGGAAAAGACTTTTCAGAAGTTATTTTCGATTACGCTGAAGTTTCAGATAATGGAACTTAACAGCTACCCTCCCCCTTTCACCCTGTTCTGAATATCTTCACTACCTGTTTTGCGCTCTTTGCGGCTTAGGTTCTGATTGCCAAACTGGTAGGAGAAGGACAATATGGCCCGGCGGCTGTCCAGCCTGATGTGGCTGTTCATGTCGATGTTGCCGTATAAAGTATGCTCCCTGAACTGTTTGCTCTGGAAGATATCATTGATCAGGAGCTTGAGGCTGCCTTTGTCTTTCAGGATTTTCTTTTGGATGCCCGCGGAAATCATGTAATTGCCCTTGTAGCGGGAGATGCCATAGACGGAACCTCCATTGTAAAAAGCATTCAGCTCGCTTGTATAACCCTTGCCAAAAGTAAAGGTGTTTTGGGAATTGAAGCTAAAGCTCGTCGCACTGGTGCTGAAGCCACCTTCGGCGGTATTGAACCCCCCAGTTTGGTCTGTGCCTTCATACTCATTGCGGAACACATTGGCAAAGTGGCTGCCGGTCCACCAGCTGAAGAAAGAAGTAGCGGCGGTAAAGCTGATGCCGTAATTGACTTTTCTGCTCAGGTTTTGCGGACTTTCGAAGGTTGTGTTCAGTTCGTCGATTTGCCCGTTCATCCAGGTGATCACATCGGAGGTGCGGTTGTAGCTGATGGCCGTGGTGTAACTGCCTTTAAAACTATGGCTCAGCTGGAAAGTATGAATGAGTTCGGGTCTGAGGAAGGGATTGCCCTGGTAGAAGAGCAGGGGGTCGCGGAATACGCGGAAGGGGTTGAGGTCGCCATAATCAGGGCGCTCTATCCTGCGGCTGTAGGCGGCCTGTAGCTGATGGTTTGTGCCCAGGGGCTTGTTGATGAACAAGCTGGGGAACAACTGCGCATAGCTGCGTTTGATCAGCGAATCAGAGGTGATCTGGTGACCCTCGGTACGGGTATATTCTCCCCTCAGGCCGGCCTGTACGCTGAAGCCTTTAAATTCTTTGTTGAAATTTAGGTAACCCGCATGGATCTGCTCCTTGTACTTGAAGTGATTGCTTCCATTGGTGTCGTATGCCCAGGTGCCGTTTTCAAGGATGTCGTAGCGGAGGTTATTGTCGGCCGTGATGTAGCTGCTTTTCAGTCCGGCTTCCATTTTCAGGGTTTTGCTGAGCGGGTCGGTGTAATCTATTTTGGCGACATACACATCCGTCACTGCGGGGATATAGCCTTTTCTGACAACCGTGCCAATCTGTTCCGGTTGCTCAGACGCGAGCGTATTGGTAGTCAGATTGAGCCGGGAGGTGAACTGATTGCTCGCAAAATCGGCATCTGCCGTGAGGAGCCTGCCTTCCTTATCAAACTTATGCTGGTAATTCAGGTTGTACGTGAGATTTTCCCAGCTTTGTAAATCGTAGTTGCTGGTCTTCATGTCTGTCAATAGCGGACCTGAAGTGCTGATGAGATGATTTCCGGTCTTGCTGTCGTGTGTATATTTACCTACGTTTCCATTGATCAGGAGCCCGAGGGAGTTTTTATCATTCCATGCATAATCAATGCCTGCCCTGAAGTTGTTGGTGTGCAGGGGCTCGTTGGTAGTGGTGTGCTGGAAAGAGGTGCGGTCAGGGATGCCAGTGGCCACTCCGCTGGTGTAAAAGCGGCGGGTGAAATCGAGGTATTCGGTTTCGCCACGGTAGGCATAATTGTAATTGCCAAATACATTGACTTTGTTGCTGCGGTAGTTGAGACTGAGTCCGCTTCCATAGCGTGCATTGCGACCGGCGCCGGCATTGGCAGTGACTGTACCGTTGAAGCCCGTAGCAAGACCTTTTTTCATTTGTATGTTGATGATACCACCATTGCCTGCGGCATCATATTTGGCGGATGGATTGCCCATGATCTCGATTTTGGAGATCGAAGAGGAATTGGTGCCCTTAAGCAGGTTGTTGAGCTCTTTGGCGGAGAGGTAGGTCTGCTTGCCATTAATCAGGATCACGACGCCCTGTCTGCCTTTCAGCGAGATCTGTCCATCCTGGTCGATGGTGACACCCGGTGCCCTCTCGAGTAGTTCAAGGGCGGTATTGCCTTCGGCAAGAACACTGTTTTCTATGTTGATGACCGTGCGGTCTATGCGCTGCTCGATCTGCCTTTTGGTGGCTTTGATGGTGATGGTTTCCAGGTTGACAGCGGTGTCTCGGGTCTGGGACTGTGCATCAGGGCTCAATATAAAGAGCAGTAAAATGGGCAAGAAAATTCCTGCACCAGGTAGGCGGCCTGTTGAATTGAAGGTACTTAGCATATATGATAGAGTTTAAGTAGTGATCAGTTTCGGTCTTCGCCTGGGTTTCCGGCGCGACTTTTTCTTTTTGCCCCACCAGATGTAAAATCCGGTGATCGGGAGGCTGGCGCAGATCAGGCTGGCCAGGAAGTAGAGGATCTTAGTGGAAAGACCACCAATAGACCCTACATGGAGTGCGTAGTTGGAACGCCTGAGCCACGCAGCCAATTGTTCGTCTTTCAGTTTGGCCTGTGAGGCCGGAAGTTCTTTTAAAGTATATTGATCGAGGTAGACATATCTCCAGGATCCACCCGTCATATCTGTGGAAAGTTCGATCGCATCTGAGGGTTTATTTGGAAAGGACACGATTACCTGATCTTTATTGTACTCTGCAATCTGATCGATGCAGATTTTCCAGGCTTTGTCTACCTGCTGCAGCATTTGGGTCTTTCCCATGAGGGTGGAGTCTGATACCGCCTTAACATAGGGTTTGTTTTCTCCACCGGTGAGCCAGTACACCCCCTTATTGAACCATGAAAAGCTCATAACTAGGCCGGTGATGGCCATCAGCAATGCGATAATCAGGGAGTAAAAACCCAACACATTGTGCAGATCATAGTTGAACCGTTTGAACTTTGCTTTCCAGCGTATTTTGAAGCTTTGGTCTACACCTTTTTTGTTCCATCTCTTTGGCCACCAGAGGACGATGCCCGTAATCGTCAGCAGAAGAAATATCAAAGTGCCCCAATTGACGATGACCTCTCCAATCTCTTTGGGCAGCCAAAGGTAGAAGTGTCCATCTTCAACAAAGTGAAAAAAATCTTCATGCATATCCACTATACTTACTATTTGAGCGGTGTAGGGATTGATGTAAACAACTGAATCTGAATCTAAAAAGAATTGTGCCGTTCTGTTTGCGCCGTGATACCAGACAGAAGAAATTTCTTTTTGCGGAAGTGCCTGTGTTACCTGATGATAAAGTACGGAGGGTGGAAGCTGCGGTTTTTTAGCTGTATTCTCTACATGCAGCCAGGGTGAAGTGGCCAGTCTTATTTCCTGTTCGAAAACCAGAGTACAGCCGGTAATGCCCAATACAACGACAACTATGCCAGAGATCAGCCCCAGCCATAAATGTAACCACGATATAGTTTTCTTCAGCATCATTCAATTCTTAAATAAAGAGGCTGTCCGAAAAGGAATGCGCCTATTCTGGACAGCCTCTTTACCAATTGCATAGACAGGTACTAGTTGTCTAATTTAAATAAGCCAGATACAGTACTCAGGCCGCTAACTTTAAGCCCTTTGGTCAACTTATCTGTAATGGTGTTGTATTCATAAATATAAATGCCATCGGCATCTGTTTTTACCTGGAAATAAATTTTGCCATCCTCGTAAACGTAAGTTGTAGCACCGCCGTAAGATACCGGCACATCCATTTTCTTAATTCTTTTGTTTGGAAGGTCAATGTACAGGTACTCTACGATCGGTTTGCTCCAGTCGGCCCAGGTAACCACGTTCTCATCTTTATAATTACGGGCGAAGAGCTTTCCTTCACCCAGGTAAAGCAATCCGTCCGGATCATTGTTATTTAATAGTGCGGACAGGTTAAAAAAGTAATCCTTATCAAATGTTGTTTCTCCGTTCTTTATCCGGTATATGCCAGTCGGTTTAGTAATATTATCGCCATTGAAGGCTATTGGAGAAGTAATAATATAGATGTCATTGTTATAGACAAATGTGGATTGCGCACCTGTTCTTGCCGTGCCCGGAAAAGCAGATCGTGTATCCTGACTCAATACCTGGTTCGTAAGGGCAGGATAGTCCATTACAGCCAAATATGAAATATCATCAGAAAAACTGCCACTGGTGTAGTTGTCGTCCGTATAGCTATACGTCAGATATAGCTTGTTGTCCTTGATAATTCCCGCACAGGCTGTAATTCTTTTACCTGCTGATGGTGCAGGAATGTTAAAGTTTCCTGATTTGGTAATCGTAAGAGACGTAGTATTGATCACCACATAGTTTAAAGTTTTCCCATCGTCGGTGTTTCCGCCAATGATTAACGTGGTATCATCCAACCATTGGTGCCACAGCATATAGCTAAAATGAGTAAAAGGTATTTCAGATACTGTTGTAAAACCATTACCCTCCAGTTTATATTTACTTAGCTTTTTAGCTACATCATCAAGGTTGTAGAAATCGCGGTTTTTTCTGATTACCCACCTCATGTCCCTTAATTTACCTGTCAGTTCAATGCCGTTTCCAACACTGGTAATATTGCCACTGGTTAAATCATTGGAGTACAGCATATAGTTGGCTGCAGGTGTGCCGCTCGATCCGTAGAGAATGTAGTTACTTGTTTCTGGAGCAGGCTCGGGATCTTTATCTTTTTTACAAGAACTTAAACTGGTCGCGGCAAAGAAGATAGCCGCCGCGGGGATAGCGATTTTTTTAATTGTATTAAACATCATAAAAGTTAAATATTAAGCGTGAAGTATATTAATTTATAAAGTAGCGTACTTTGACATAAAAGGCCCTTCCGGGCTTTTGTAATCTGAAATTATCATAAGCCAGTTGGTTGGTCAGGTTTCTTGATTCCAATGAAATATTGTATTTGCCATTTTGGACAGAATAAGATAAGTTCAGGTTATGGATCAGTTGAGAAGGGATCACATTTTTGGTTGATTTACTGCCCTGACTAGGCCAGGTCAGGTAATACTCCTGGATATATTGCCCAAACCAGTTCAGCTGGATTCTGGTGTCTTTTCCAATGAAGTTGTTTTTGCCAATGCCAATGTCTGCGTTCCCAAAGAAATAAGGTTGATTGGGGATCCTGTCGCCAAAAGTTGGATCAGCCAGTTGAGTATTTTCCTGTAGCTTGCGGTTGTTGAGGGCGTTTTGATAGCTGGCATTGATTGTCGCGGACAAGATATTGTTGTAGCTGTACCTGAGTTCTCCTTCTATTCCGTTTATTCTTACAATACCCACATTGTCGTAAACGGAGAGGCGCACTTGCGTAATGGTATAATAGATAAAATCTTTGGCATCTCTAAAAAACCAGGAAGCTTCAGCAGCCAGACTGTGCTTGCCCAGACGCCTGGAATAATAGCCACCCAGGTTTAGGTTATTGCTGCTTTCCGGTTTCAAATTGGGATTTGACATGACGTTGATTCCATCGCCAAACATCTCCTCAGGATCCTGTAGCCGGTAAGTGTGTTCTGCGGATGCTTTCAAGCCAGTTTCATTGTTGATCTTAAACCTGGAAGCAAGACCATATCCAAAATAATTGTAGTTGCTCCTTACATCATCAGTGATGAGTCCGACGCCACCGGTATAGATCACGACTTTTCGGACCAGTGCATTAAACCCATAGTACTTGCCAAATACGGTATTGGTCAGCCTTTGGTCGAGAAAATCCGATTGCCAGGCAAGTCCTGCTACATGCTTTTGAATTCTGTTGGGTTTTGCAAAAGCATTCCTTTTTCCGGTTACATCCAGGTCATCAAAAGCTTTGCGGCTTATCGCACTGAAGTTGTAATTGAGATTGATGGAATGGATATCATTAATCTTATAGGCTGCATTCGCACGGGCTAAGCCCAGTGAATTGTTGTAGTGGTAGATGGAGAATTGCTGGTTGAACTCACCTGCTGTATTGCCCGTAGAGATGGCGCGTCCAGCCCAGTCATAACTATTGGTAGAGGTATCGGCAATGGTAGATTTGTCAGAGGCATAACTGGCAAACAGGCTGGTAGAAAGCCCTTTGGTAAGCAGGTCATTTTTTTTAAACCTCAAGGTAGGCATCAGGAAGTTACTGCGTTTGTCGGCCCCGCCAATTACGGCTTCCTGATTGGCCCTGGTCTGAATCTGTTTGTACTGATCCGCATAGGTCAGCCCCAGCATGAATAAATCAGCCCATTTTTTGTTCATAAATCCCGTCTCCAGCTGAATCATTTTTGACTCAAAATCATCGTGGAAGCGTTTTACATCTTTGAGCGCAAAGGTTTTATCATTGCCTTCACCCTCTACCACCTGTATCTTCAGGTCGTATTTGGGATTGTTCCTCATCAGGAAATTGTTGGATGAGAAATTATAAAACCCATTTAAGGTGGTGGTCAGGCCGGTCTTTTCATGTACATATCTGCTGGAAACAGAGACTCGGTGGGTATTGAATGAGCCAATGCTATAGCTGGCATCCAGGTATTTCCTGTTTTTTTGGTTGGTGATGACATTGACTGCGCCTCCGAGCGCATCGGCACCCAGTTCTACAGGAATAACTCCCTTATATACCTCTATCCGCTCGGCCAGGTTTACAGGGATGTTGTTTAGCGTCATACTGCTCCCGAAACTCTCCATCGGGACACCATCCATAAAGAACTTCACCTGTTTTCCGGAAAGCCCGTTTATAGAGAAGTTAAAGTCAGAGCCCAGTCCGCCTTGTTCACGGATATTGACACCTGCACTTCTGTTTAATATCTGATTGAGGTCGGCATTGGTATTTGCAAACTGTTTGGTCTCTATTACATTGACGACAAAGCCTGATTCTTTAATCTCCTGTGGTTTGGTTTTTCCGTTGATGTTAACATCATTTAGCTTAATTGCGGCCGTGTCGGTGCGTTTGGCTTTTGTCGTTGTGTCTGTTTTCTGTGCAAATGCACTTGTGGTAAACAGAAAGCAGGCCATCAGCCAGAGCAGGCGATTTAGAGGAGATAAAATATGTTCAGACGACATCGGTTTTATGGTGTGTTTATACCAGTAAGTAGCATAAGTGCACGATAACCGAAGGTGTTATTTAGAATTTTTTTAAATTAAGATTTAAGACGGTCTATTCTGAGGACGTAATCTGTGTCTCCAATAAGTTGGAGACCTTTTTTTAAAGTACCGGTGTGGATGTTGTACATCCAGATGAAGCTTCCGTCGGTGCCGGAGTTAACAGAAATATAGACAATATCGCCCTGAACCAGGACGCATTCTTTTCTGGTGCCCTTGTCTAAGGGAAGTGCTAATTTTTTAATGACTTTTTGTGTCGCTACATCGATCAGATAAAATTCAAAATGTTCGGTACTGTAATGGTCGCCCACACCTTTAAACAGGTCTTTTCTTTCTGACCTGACGATGGCCAGGTTATTTCCGAGATACCATACTCCGTAAGCATGGTTTTGGATCGTTGAGGCCGAGAGGTTAAAGAAATAGTCCGGATCGGGGCGCTTGCTGCCAGCTTTAATTTTCATGATGCTGGTCGGCAATTCGGGCCGGTTGCCGAGGGCAATGCCGGGGCAGGTCATAAAATAGTAGTTTTGCTGCTCATCTTCGAAAGCGTAGGGCTGTATGGTGTTGATGCCTCCGGGATAAGTGGAGCGGGTCTCCTTGAATGTTGTTACTGCCGTCATCTGCGGATAGCGGAGTTCCGTGATATAGGTGGTGTCGCTGGTGGTGTAGTTAGACGCGCCAAGCTGCTGATGATAGGTATAGCCAACCAGCAAAGTTTGCTTTTCACGTTTCACAAAACCAATGGACATATTGCTAAACCGCCCTTTGGGAGTATCTATTTCCATGTCTCCTGCAGCAATCTGCTTCATGATTCCGGTTGTCAGTAAGACATATTTTGTCTGTGTAAAATCAGGGGCGGACAATCCAGTAAGTAATAATGTATCACCTCCGAGCCATAGGTAATTTTCAATTGCAAAACTTTTAAGGTTCATGGCTGCAATTTCTTGTAGGTTCTTTCCATCCAGTTGATGTTTGGCGAAGGAGGCCCTTTTTCTGTCGAGGTGATAGTAATATCCATTGTTGACGAGCACAGTCCGGTCAATTTCCCTTGTATTTACCTCGATACCATCGAGCTCAGGCGATAACTTGCCGCTATCCAGGCAACTGGCCTCCAGCAAGTATTCCTTGCCGTCCTTACCGAGGATATAGATACTGTACTTTTTGTCTGCCATTTCACTGAAAACCGCAGGACTTTGTGTACATGCCAGGAGACAGGAATAGGATATCAGCAGCAGCAGATTTATGCTTCGTCTAAATATTGAATTCATTAATGATCTGCTTTTGTAGCACCGGAGGGAGGTCCATTAAATTATTTTCGCTGACAATGAGTAGTTTGTCTTCGCCGTTCTTTCCCTTTAACAAGATATAAGACTGGCCTTTTTTAAGCTTTATTTTTTCGGTGTTGCCTTCAAAAAATAGTTCAAGATCTTTTTTAGGCCTGATCAGGATACTGCCTGTCAGGTCTATTGCGCCGGTTAGCTTATCAATATTGGCGGAAGTATTGGTTCCTACAGAGATGGCGTAGCCGCTGGATTCCACATGCCGCACATTGATGGGCGAGGAATTGTTTACAGACACGAATTGTCCATATTGCTGCTCTTGCGGACCGCCGGTAATATAATAAGCCCCAAGGATAAAGACGCCGATGGTGATCGAAGCGGCTACTGCGCCCGACCAGAAAGATGCTTTAAGAATTTTTCTTTTCGGTTGTAGCTGTTGAATTTCAGGGATTTCATCAGTCTTGCTTTCAGCAGGCAGTATCTCAGTAATATCGGCCCAAATATCAGCTTTATGCGCTGCTTTGGATTCGCTGAGCGGAAGTTGTAAAGCCTCTTCACTATCGGCCGAGAACAGCCATGACTCGACTGCTTCGCGCTCTTCAGCGCTGCATTCTTGTCGGTGATATCTTTCTATGAGGTCTTTGTCAATCTTCATTTAATGCCTGTGCAAAACACAATTACAAACTTATAAAATATAAGTAGCATAAGAATGGCTTTTCCGTAAGTGTAAATGAAAATTAATTGGAATAATTGGAAAGGTTGAGGCGGAGTACACCCAGGGCTTTGGTGATGTGGTATTCTACGGCCCTTTCGCTGATGAGCAGGGCAGCAGCGATCTCCTTATTGCTCAGCCCTTGTTCGCGGCTCATTTTGTAGACGCGTTTGCATTGGCAGGGCAGGGTGTCGACCAGGACGTTCACTTTCTCTTTGAGGTTGTTGAACAACACGTGTTCTTCGGTGCAATTGGAAGAGTGGCTGCAGTCCTGGTATTTGATGCAAATATGTTTCTGCTGGCTGACTTTGTTCCTGATGTATTCAAAGGCTTTGAACTTGGCTGCGCGGATGAGGTAATTGTTTACATTTTCAAGGTCGAGTTCTTCCCTGCGTTCCCAGAGGGATTTGAAAATGTCCTGCACCATTTCTTTGGCAGGTTCCATTTCGCGGATGTTGTTGTAGCAAATGGCATAGACTTTCTCCCAATACATATTGTACACCGTTTCGAAAGTCTGCCTGTCGATGCGGATGTTGGTTTGGGCAAGATGTGTCTTTTCTTCTTTTGCCAAAGCTGTTTTAACATTTGATGCGCAGCAAATATAGATTATTTAGATTAATTATAAACAAAGACAATGATTTTTTTCATTGATGGCCCTTTCATCCGATTGCGCCCGAACCAACCCTTAACGTGCCCTTACCATAACCCCTTAGCGCAGCAGTCACAGAGCAAAGGCAGGGCAGCTCCAGGTCATCCCGATGCTGACCTCCCTCAAATCTCTATGGAAATCCTCACTTTACCTCCAAGCCCTTTTTCTACAATATCAAATAGTGTTTTAAGTGTAAGATTGCTTCCGTCATTTTCTACGCGTGATATGTATGTTCTATTTTTATCTACCAACGTAGCAAGCTGGCTTTGTGTCAGGTGCTTATCTTCCCTGGCTTTTCTAAGTAACAAACCGACTTTAAATCCCTCCATATCCCGTTCCAGTTCATCTCGTCGTAGTGTGCCCTTTTCTCCATAAACACTGTCTTTTATTTCTTTCCAGTTAGTCGTATTCATTTTTTATTTTCCTTATGATATTCGTTTTTCAATTTAATAGCCCTGATCAATTCTTCTTTAGGTGTTTTTTGAGTCTTCTTAACAAATCCATTTAATAAGATTACTAATTGTCCTTTATCAAAAAAACAGAATACTCTCCAGATATTAGAAGCAAGGTTAACACGTACCTCATATAGCCCGTCAGTACCTTCAATATATTTTAAATAATGTATTGGAACACGTTCCAGTATTTCAATAGCTTCCATTATTTTAAAGATCTTGTCCTGAACTTTCGGTGGCTGCTCTTTTAAAAAATCTTCAAAATAATTTTTGTAGGCAATAACCTCTCTTATTTTATACATAGCAAAGGTAACTTATAAGTAACATTCTCGCAATTTATTTTTATCGAAAATTTTCTTGAAAGTTCGGTGATGTGTGCTTGTGAAAGCCAAATGGTTTCGTTTTCAAGTTTTACATCGATGGCGGTTTGTCCGTCGGAGGTTTGGTGAATGATGATTTGATCGGGTTGCATATGTCAGTGTTTTATGATTAATTCTGGCAAATGTATTCAGTTTAGGAGCGGTGCCGTTATTCGGCTAGTTTGCGTTTTGTGCGCGCAAATATTTGTATTACAGTGAAGTAGGTTGAGTTTTGGTTCAGGTTTTTGGATTGGTTTAAGATGCGCATCGCCGTTGTGGAGCCGAAGCCGATCATTGCCGGAATCTCCATTCGGGGACCAAGTTTTCGCTATTGATGTAGTGCGTTCAGATCTGGCTTTAACTGGTAAATTGTGGAGTAGTAGCTCAGTTCCCGGGCGGTCTGTTCATCCATTTTTTTATACATGACGTTATATTTCGCCAAACTGGGATTAATGGCATGGATCGGTGCAAGGACTAAATTAGCAAGGACATTGAATACACTCGAAAATACATGTATTGCGGCCTGTTCTTCTAATGAAGGATCTTTTTCGCCGTTTTTACGTACCGGTGGGCCATTTTTTACCTGTTCGAAATTCGATTCGTCCATTGGGTCATAAATTATAAATCGTTCAGGCTTATATCCTTTTTTCATTACTTTAATTTTTATGGAAGTTATTTGATCCATATCAATCTTCATCAAGCCATCTTTACTGTTGATGACAAGAAAATCAGCAGTTGATTTATGAAGAAGGCCCGAAACCTTTCCGTTTTTCTTTTTTACGACGGCTTGGTAATATGTTATACTCTGTGCGTAGCTAACGGCGACGGTAAACAGCAGTACAAGCAAAAGCAGCATTCTCTTCATATCAGCAGTATTTAGATGTGAAGATAATCTAATTTTTCAGGAAATAGTCCAGGATCAATCCAGATTGTGATATGTGATCAGCAGAAAAGTTCTTTGAAATAAGTAGTAGCTTTGCGCCATGCAATAAACTGTTGCAGCGTACAGATGAACTGGAAGAATATAGGAATCGGAATTTTGTTTGCCATGCTTTGGGCATCGGCATCTGTGGCGACGAAGATTGGGATACAATCTGCACCTCCGTTGATCCTGGCAAATGTGAGGTTCTTTATCGCAGGTGTGCTGCTCCTGGGTTTGGCTTATGTGAGTTTGGGAAAGGAGGGTTTCCGCTGGCCAAATACGGCAGAATGGAAACAGCTGGCTATTTTCGGAGGACTGAATACTACGGTATATCTGGGGCTATATGTATATGCGATGAAATATTCTGCAGCGGGAATCGGGAGCTTGTCGACCGCAACAAATCCCCTGACCATTGTCTTGATCTCGAGCTGGTGGATGGGCCGAAAGGCGAGCCGTACGGAATGGCTGAGTATCCTCCTCGGTCTGACGGGTGTAGGGATAGCGGTATACCCGCTATTGGGAGACAGCCATACGACGCCATTGGGTTTAGTGCTTCTGGCCTCGAGTATGATTGCGGTATCTTTTGCGAGCGTATATTATGCGAAGGTAAAATGGGCCTTGCCCAACCTGCTGATCAATGCCTGGCAGGTGAGCCTGGGCGGTTTGTTTTTATTGCCTTTTACTTTGATTTCTGGCGGGGCGGGAAGCGTTCACCTGGATGCACGTTTCTGGTATGCAGTGCTGTGGATGAGTATAGCGGTGTCGATGGTAGGCCTGATCTGCTGGTTTTATTTATTGAAGATCGATACGGTAAAGGCATCCTTATGGCTGTTTTTATGCCCGCTGTTTGGTTTTTTCTATGCCTGGCTATTGCTTGATGAGCCCGTCACGTTGTATACCGTTGCGGGTACAATGCTGGTGATCGTCAGCCTGTATATCAGTCAGCGGAGTAAACTGATGAAAAAGAGCGCGGTTTAAATATTTTCTGTCAACTGTTTGATAATTAAAGATAATCCTCTATCTTTGCAGTCCCTAAATTTTTAGGGGTAATAACTATTTTTTAACAAATTAAATACAAGCAAGTGAATACGTTAAGTTACAAAACTGTCTCTGCCAATGCAAAAACTGTTAACAAACAGTGGGTTGTTGTTGACGCACAAGGCGAGATTTTGGGGCGCTTGTCATCGAAGATCGCAATGATCATCCGTGGTAAAAACAAGCCTGAGTACACCCCACACGTAGACTGCGGTGATAACGTGATCGTTATTAATGCAGACAAGGTTAAATTGACCGGGAACAAGATGAACGACAAAGTTTATACTTCCTATACTGGTTATCCAGGTGGTCAGCGTTTTATTTCTCCCAGAGATCTATTGGCAAAACACCCTAAGCGTGTAATCGAGAAAGCCGTTCGTGGTATGTTACCTAAAACTAAATTGGGTGCAAAATTGTACACCAATCTTTATGTTTATGCAGGTACCGAGCATCCACATGCAGCACAATCACCAAAATCTATTACACTTTAATTAGAAGAAAGAAATGTCAGTTACAAACACTTCAGGAAGAAGAAAAACTGCTGTTGCCCGTATCTATTTAAAAGAAGGCAACGGTACGATTACCGTAAACGGTAAAGACCACAAAGAATATTTCCCAACGCTACCATTGCAATACATCGTTAACCAATCTTTCGAAGTTTCGGAACTGGTTGGTCAGTATGATGTAACGGTAAACGTAGCCGGTGGTGGTGTTACAGGACAAGCGCAAGCTGTTCGTTTAGCTATTGCTAAAGCTATTGTTGAATTAGATGCGGAGAAAAAACCTGCATTGCGTGCTAAAGGGTTAGTAACCCGTGATATGCGTATGGTGGAACGTAAGAAACCAGGACGTAAGAAAGCACGTAAGAAATTCCAATTCAGTAAACGTTAATCTTAAGGAGACAAAACAATGGCAAGAACTACATATCAAGACTTATTGGATGCAGGTGTACACTTTGGTCACCTTACCCGTAAATGGAACCCAAAAATGGCACCATACATTTTCATGGAGCGCAACGGGATCCACATCATAGATTTAAATAAAACATTAACGAAAACTGAAGAAGCAGCTTCTGCAATCAAACAGATCGTTAAATCTGGTCGCAAGATCCTTTTCGTAGCGACTAAAAAACAAGCGAAAGAAATCGTAGCTGATCAGGCTAGAAAAGTAAACATGCCTTACGTAACTGAGCGTTGGTTGGGTGGTATGTTGACCAACTTTGCTACCGTACGCAAGTCGATCAAAAAGATGGTGACCATCGATAAGATGACTAAAGACGGAACATATTCAATCCTTTCTAAAAAGGAGCGTTTAATGATCCAGCGTGAGCGTATCAAATTGGAAACTTTATTGGGCGGTATCGCAGACTTAAACCGTTTACCGGCTGCGATCTTCTTAATTGATGTTAAAAAAGAACACATCGCGGTAAGCGAAGCGTTGAAATTGAACATCCCTACTTTTGCAATGGTAGATACCAACTCTGATCCGTCTAACATCGATTTCCCGATCCCGGCGAATGATGATGCGACTAAATCTATCTCTTTGATCACTGATGTAATCATCAAAGCTATCGAAGAAGGTTTAGACGAGCGCAAACGTGAAAAAGATGATGAAGCTGAAAAAGAAGCTGTAGCGGCAAAAGCGGCTGCTGATGCTCCTGAGACTGCTGAGCCTGGTGCAAGAAGAAGAAAAGTAAGTGCTGAAGCCGGAGAAGAAGGCGAAAGCGAAGCGTAAAACTTAAAAAAACAAAAGATAAATGTCAGTACAAATTACTGCTGCAGATGTAAACAAATTACGCCAACAGACCGGTGCCGGTATGATGGACTGCAAAAAAGCATTAACTGAAACAAACGGCGATTTTGAAGCCGCTGTAGATTATTTACGTAAAAAAGGTGCTAAAGTTGCTGCAAGCCGTCAGGATCGTGATTCTAACGAAGGTGTAGTCATTGCTAAAGCTACTGCTGACGGAAAACGCGGTGTAGTTATTGAGCTAAACTGTGAGACTGATTTCGTAGCTAAGAATGCTGATTTCGTAGCCTTAGGTAATAAATTTGCGGATCTTGCTATCGATAATAGTCCTGCTAATTTAGAAGAGCTTTTGGCCCTTGAAGTTGATGGATTGAAAGTTTCTGACCTCATCATTGAGAATACTGGAAAGATCGGTGAGAAAATCGGTATCTCTAAATATGAAACAGTAACTGGAGAGAAAGTTGTTCCTTATATCCACGGTAACTACCGTCTGGGTGTATTGGTTGCTTTGAACCAGGCTGGTGCAGGTGTAGAAGAAGCGGGTAAAGATATCGCTATGCAAATCGCTGCGATGAGCCCTGTGGCTTTGGATAAAGATGGTGTAGATTCAACGACCATCGAGCGTGAAATGGAGATCGCTAAAGAGCAAATCCGTGCAGAAGGTAAGCCGGAAGAAATGGTAGAGAAAATTGCTGCTGGTAAATTGAATAAATTCTACAAAGACAGCACTTTATTGAACCAGGAATTTGTTAAGGATTCTTCTAAAGATGTTCGTAAATTCTTAGACGAGACTTCTAAAGGTTTAACTGTTTCAGCGTTCAAACGCGTACAGTTGGGTTCTTAAGAATCGAATAATTGTATTGAAAAGAGCTTCCTGTTTACAGGAGGCTCTTTTTTTTGGTTTATGAACGTCGGATTCCCTTATATTTGAACTATGATTGCCATTAAGAATTGCAGATATTACCGAGATGAGGTGTTGGTCTCTAATGATTCGGTCCTCATCAGGGACGGAAAGATAATTGAAATCTCCAATAAGGAGGTCCCTTCCGGATATAAGGTTATAGATGCGGAAGGCGCATTACTGACAGCCGGCTTTACAGAGCTGCAAATTTATGGTAGCGGAGGCCCGTTGTTTTCTGCATATGCAACAGCAGATACGCTTGCACAAATGGACGAAGATCTGATCAGCAAAGGGACAACCGGGTTTTTGGCTTGTGTAGCCACCAATAGTCCGTCGGTTGTGCAGGCTTCTATCGAAGCTGCTAAGGCTTATAGAGGAGATGCCCGTGGATTCCTTGGCCTGCATCTGGAAGGACCCTATCTTAATCCAAAGCGTCTGGGCGCGCATGTGCCTGAATTTGTAGAAAAGGCAACGCTGGATGGTTTGAAAAAACTGCTGGACTTTGCTGAAGGGACAGTCAGGATGATGACCATTGCTGCGGAGCTGCAGGATGACGACGTGATTCAGTATTTGCTGGACAATGACGTACTGTTGTCGCTCGGCCACAGTGATGCCAGTTTTGCCCAGGCTACGGAAGCGTACAACAAGGGTGTAAAAACGACAACACATTTATTTAACGCAATGCCTTCTATTCACCATCGGGCACCAAATTTGCCGACGGCGGTATTTAACCACCCAACTGCCATGTCCAGCATCATCGCAGATGGTATGCACGTGGATTTTGAAGTTGTGAAAATGGCTTCCAGGATTATGAAAGAACGTTTGTTTTTAATTACTGATGCAGTGACTGCCTGTGATGTGGGGCCTTACAAGCACAGGCTGGAGGGGGAGAAGTTTGTCACTGCAGACGGTACTTTGTCGGGTTCTAATATTACTTTGTTACAAGCGGTGGAGAACTGTGTGAAGTACTGTGGCATCACTTTGCCCCAGGCTTTAAAAATGGCATCATTATACCCAGATAACCTACTGAACGGCATGAATGTGCGGGATGCGGCGCAAGTGGAAAGGCCTGCAGACTTGCTTCTGATCTCGGATGATCTGAAGCTGAAAAAGGTATTTGTTAAGGGAGTTGAACATTTGGTCGCCATTAATTAAAACAAATGGTTATTTTTGGAGCCATGAAGTATAAACGGATCCTGTTAAAATTAAGTGGCGAATCGCTGATGGGCGATAAGCAATATGGTATCGATAATGAGCGTGTAAAACAATACGCGGAAGATATAAAGGCTGTTCACGACAAAGGCCTGGAAATCGCTATCGTCATAGGCGGAGGGAATATATTCAGAGGCTTGAGCGCAGAGAAATCTGGTATGGACCGTGCTCAGGCGGATTATATGGGTATGCTGGCCACTGTAATCAATAGCATGGCTTTGCAGGATGCACTGGAGAAAGTTGGTCTTAAGACCCGCTTGCTTACAGCCATCAAAATGGAGCAGATCTGTGAACCATTCATCAGAAGAAGGGCTGTACGCCACCTGGAAAAAGGGAGGGTTGTGATCTTTGGTGCTGGTACAGGTAATCCTTATTTCACGACAGATTCGGCGGCTGCATTAAGGGCGATAGAAATTAAAGCAGACGTAGTATTGAAAGGTACACGTGTGGATGGTATTTATACCGCCGATCCGGAAAAAGACCCAACAGCAACCCGGTATTCAGAGATTTCTTTTAAAGAAGTATACCAAAAAAACCTGAATGTGATGGATATGACGGCCTTCACCCTGTGTGAAGAGAATGAACTTCCTATCATTGTTTTTGATATGAACAAGACCGGTAATTTTATGAAGATAGCTGAAGGTGAGCAGATCGGCACACTTGTAAAAGGCTAATCTCAATAATTTTTATATTTTTGATAAATTTTACACACTATGAACGACCTCATAAAGAAACAACTGGATGAAGCTAAAGCCAACATGGACAAAGCGATTGACCATTGTGAATCTGAACTGACGAAGATCCGTGCAGGTAAAGCATCGGTAGGTATGCTGGACGGCATCTTTATAGATTATTATGGAAGTGCTACGCCAATGGCGCAGGTAGCCGGCATTACGACTCCTGATGCCCGTACGCTGATCATCCAGCCCTGGGAAAAAAATCTGTTGACACCCATAGAGCGCGCCATTATGGAAGCGAACATCGGGATGAACCCGCAGAATGATGGACAGGTGATCCGCCTGGTGGTGCCGCCGCTGACTGAGGAGAGAAGAAAAGATCTGGTCAAAAAAGTAAAAGAAGAGGCTGAAAGAGGCAGGATAACGGTTAGAAATATCCGTAAAGATGCCAATGAGAAGATCAAGAAGCTAAAGGCGCAAAGTGTATCTGACGATGAGATCAAAGTTGGGGAAGCTGAAGTGCAGAAAATAACCGATGCCTACATTATTAAGGTGGACAAACATGCGGAAGCCAAAGAAAAAGACATCATGACGGTGTAATCCGTACTTTATAATCTATAAGTAATTTAAAGGGAATGTAGCAAGCGCTTCATTCCCTTTGTTTATTTTTGACCAACAAACTTAGCGCATGCGGTACCCGATGTGACCGCTAACCAACATGTATTTATGAAGATTTTATTCAGCTATTTAAAGAATTATAAGAGCCTGATCTTTCTGGCTTTGTTCCTGGCTGCAGTCAACCAGATATTTTCCTTTCTTGACCCCTATGTGTTCAGGATCATTATCGATAAATACGTCACCAATTATAAGAATTTCACTACAGATGAATTTATAAAAGGGGCGGGTATATTGATCTTGCTGGCGATGGGTGCTGCGATGGTATCCAGGATTGCCAAGAACTTCCAGGACTATTATGTGAATGTAATCACGCAGCGCCTGGGTGCACAGATCTATTCTGATGGTCTGGCGCATTCGCTCGAACTGCCTTACCAGGTATTTGAAGACCAGCGCAGCGGGGAGACGCTGGGGATCTTGCAAAAGGTACGCACAGATACGGAAAAACTGGTGCAGGCATTTATCAATGTGTTGTTTACCAGCCTGATCGGGATCATCTTTGTCACGGTATATGCCATTACGGTGTATTGGGTGATTGCGGTGGTTTACTTCTGTTTTATTCCTCTGCTCGGATTGCTCAGTTCGGTATTGAGCAAAAGGATTAAGAAGGTGCAGAAAAGCATAGTTGCAGAAACCACTTCCCTGGCGGGCTCTACAACGGAGTCTCTAAGGAATATCGAGTTGGTGAAGAGTTTGGGGCTGGCGCAGCAAGAAATCGGCCGGCTGAACAAGACGACGGTAAAGATCCTGGGGCTCGAACTTAAAAAGGTAAAATACATCCGGAGCCTGAGTTTTATCCAGGGTACGTTTGTAAACCTGTTGCGCAACGGACTTTTGTTCCTGATGATGTACCTGATCTTTGCGGGCCGGATTACGGTAGGGGAGTTTTTCTCTCTATTTATTTATTCCTTTTTTATCTTTGGGCCGTTGCAGGAATTGGGCAACATCATCAATGTATACCGGGAAACGGAAGTGTCGCTCAATAATTTTGAGCGGATTATGTCTATCCCTAAAGATAAAAAACCGGACCATCCGGTGGCTGTGGCAAAGATCAATAAGCTGGAATTTGAGAATGTGGAGTTCAAGCATCAATCGGCATCGACCAATGCGCTGGACGGCATTAATTTTCATACCAAGGTAGGGGAGACCATTGCTTTCGTGGGCCCTTCGGGTTCAGGGAAAACAACTTTGGTGAAGTTGCTGGTGGGCCTATATAAGCCAAAATCAGGAGAGATCAAGTACAACGATATTGCCAGCAGCCACATTGATCTGGACCTGCTGAGGGAAAAGATTGGTTTTGTGACGCAGGATACGCAATTGTTTTCCGGAACGATCAGAGAGAACCTACAGTTTGTACGACCAGGCGCTACTGATGAGGAATGTCTGAGGGTATTGCACCAGGCCGCTTGTCAGAACTTGCTGGCCCGGGCTGATAAGGGACTGGATACGGTGATTGGTGAAGGTGGTGTAAAAGTCTCCGGAGGTGAAAAACAACGTCTTTCTATCGCCAGGGCATTGCTCCGCAATCCCGATATCCTGGTTTTTGATGAGGCGACTTCGTCATTGGATTCTCTGACTGAAGAAGAGATTACCGCAACAATTAGGGATGTATCAGACATTGCTGACCACATTACGATATTGATTGCTCACCGTTTGTCGACCATACGCCATGCCGACAGGATTTATGTATTGGAGAAAGGAAATGTGATCGAGCAGGGTACGCATGACGATCTGGTGCAAAGAAATGGTTTGTACTACGCTATGTGGAGACAGCAGGTAGGCGAAAGGTAATCAGGTATTCTGTTCGTTGATCTCTTCGATACTGAGCCTGAGCAGACCTTTTGTTTTCATGTAGGTGATCCCTGCGACGAGGATGGTCATGCTGCCGCCAAAGACAACTGCCGGAACAGTACGCATGAGCTTAGCAGTCAAGCCGGACTCGAAGGCGCCGATTTCATTAGAGGAGCCAATGAACATGGAATTGACTGCGGAGACCCGGCCGCGCATTTGGTCTGGGGTGAGCAGCTGCATAATCGTGGAGCGGATGATCACGCTGATGCTGTCAAACGCACCTTCGGCAAATAGGAAGAATAAGGTCAGATAAAAGTTTTTGGACAAACCATAGCAGATGATGCTGGTGCCAAAGCCAGTTACGGCGATCAGCAGATTGCGCCAGGGCCTGTTCATCGGGGAGAACCGGGTCATAGCCAGCATGGTCAGTACCGCACCGCTGGAGGCGGCCGCACGCATGAAGCCCAGTCCTTCAGAGCCGACTTTGAGGATATCATTGGCAAATACAGGCAACAAGGCTACTGCACCGCCAAAGAATACGGAAAATAAGTCGAGGCTCATGGCGCCCAGCATCATTTTATTTTTGAAAACAAATTGTACACCTTCGGTCAGACTTTTTACGATGCTTTCTTTGGGGATGAAGACTGGCGGGTGTTTCTTCAGGAAGAATATACAGACCAGGGCGATAAAGATGAAAGCCAGGATCACGGAATAGGTAACGGTGATGCCATAGAAGCCATAGATCAATCCCCCTGCGGCGGGACCAAGGATGGAGGCCGCCTGCCAACTGGAGCTGTTCCAGGTGCTTGAGTTTGGATAGATTTTCTTTGGCACGATCTGGGCCATGAGGGAGAAGGTAGCCGGACTAAAAAAGCCCCTGGCGATGCCGATACCAAAGATCATCACATACATAATGGGAATGATATAGCTGGTCGGGACGTAGGCATGCATCTGCTGTGTGGTAACGACGAGCATGATGGCGGAGCACAGAAAAACCCCTGAAAATATCCTGAGGAGCAGGCCTCTTTTTTCAGTTTTGTCGGCGACATACCCGCCATAGAGCGCTATTGAGATGGCAGGAATGGCTTCGCATAAGCCAACCAGTCCGAGTGCAAGCGGATCTTTGGTGAGGTGATAGATGTGGAAGCCAATGATGACGGCCTGCATCTGATAGGCAAAAGTAAAAAAGAAACGCATGCCGAGGTAGGAGCGGAACTCCTTGTACCTCAAGGCGGCATAAGGATCTTGTTTTTCAACAATGACAGTGCTGTTTTCCAAAGGAAGATGATTTGTACGCAAATGTAAGGGTATACATTTGAATTTTTAATTCACTTCTTTGTTCTTTATCTCATTTTATTGTAGAATTGCTGATACGCGTCGGAGCGGTCTTCTGCAAGGTTGATGGCCGAGGATACCGCGATGCCGAAGATGCCGGTTTGTAACAGGTCGTCCACATCTGTTAGTTTTACACCACCAACAGCCAGTATGGGCAGGTCTATTTGTTGGTCTTGCAGGGTGGTTACCGCTTTTTGATAATGGGGCAGGTCGATATGAGGGTAACTGTTTGGCTTGGTGGTTGTCTCTGCGAATGGCCCGAAGCCGGCGTAGTCTGCGCCTTCCTGAGCAATGCGCAACAGATTTTCTATGGTATTGGCTGAGCCGCCGAGGGTGATGGCCTCTCCCACAAGGTTGCGGATATGGGTAAAATCAGCGGCCATGTCCTCGATATGGAAACCCTGGATATCGGCTTTGCCATTTAGATGGATGTGATCTGTGACGATCAGGGTCGCACCCCAATCGTCACACAGATCAGCGATCACATGGATATCTTTCAGAAGTTCGTCGTCATTTTTGCTCAGGCAACGGTATTGGATCCATTTGGCCCCGGCCTCGCAGGCGGTCTGTGCCTGCTCGATATGGGTTAAGTGTTCGATATCGTGCGTGATAAAATGTAATTTCTCGATAAACTTCTTCATGTTGACTAGAATTTAATGTTCAGCGAAAGTAGGAAATTTGTACCTGCCTGCGGGAAATAAAAGTTTTCTGTCAGTGTTCCTGTAGGATAAATAGAGCTGTACGTATAGCCGTTGCTTTCGTATTTCTCGTTCAGCAGGTTGTTGACCAATACACCGATATTAACGTTTTTGATTCCTTTTAGAGGCAGGTCATAGCCCAATCGGGCGTTGTTGACCCAATAAGCATCCAGTTTGCGGCTGTCGTTTTGTGTATTGTCCATGAATTGCTTGCTTACATATTTGCTTTGCCATGCAATGGCAAAACCTGCAAGGGGCTTATAGACCAATTCGCCGAAGAGTACTGCATTTGGCGAGAAGGAAATGTCCGGATTGGCGTAGTTCGTAGCCTGTATGTCGACCAGGTCATAATTGTCATCATAGACAGATACATAGTCTACATAGTTTTTGATCTTATTCCTGCTCAACGCAGCATTGGCGTTAAGAGCAAACTGTTTGTTGATGACATAGGAAGCGTCCAGCTCCAGTCCGATGCGGTAACTTTTATCTACGTTTTGACGGTACGCATCAGAATACTCATTGATCTCGCCGGTAAAGATCAGCTGATCTTTATAAAACATACCGTACACATTCAATCCTCCGGTGAAGCGCTCGCTTTGCAGGCGGTAGCCAGCTTCCACATTGTTTAAACGCTCTGCTTTCGGAATCGATAAACCCGTCTTTAAATTGGTGAAGTCATCCCGGTTGGGCTCCTTATTGGCTACGCTAAAAGAGGCGTACAAGTTGCTCTGCTCGTTCAGGAAATATGTTGCCCCTATTTTAGGATTGAAAAAGTTATAGTTGTTGTTGAAGTCCTGAACCTTACGGTTTTTATCGGTTCCGCTAATGTCGTACTGGACATTCCTGTATTGAAGGTCTACAAAAAGATTGAATTGATCTGCGGGGCTGTAGTTCACTTTAGCATAGGTATTGAAGTCTTCTTTTTCGCCTTTGCCGTCGTAATAGTGATAGTCATTGGCAGCTGTAGAGGCATGTTCAGCCCAGATCACTTGCCCGAAGTGCTTACCGCGATATTGATTGTATGCGCCACCTAAGGTGAAGTTTAGGGCATTACTTTCCTGGTAGTTGAAGGCGTAGGTCAATCCATAAAAGTCGTTGTCCAGCCAGCGGCGACGGATCAGGTTGGTGCGGCTGATAGTCGTGCTGCCTACCACGACATTCGGTAAACCATACTCGCTAAACTTGCGGTTGTTTTTGTATTCCTCAAAAAATCCTTTCCCATCGGTATAGTGCAGGGCGCCATTGAAGGAGAATTTTTCGCTGAACTGTTTGGCATACAGGGCCTGGTAGTGACTTTGCGTATAGTCGTCGTTTTGATCTTTGTACAGAAACTGATTGTATTTCCTGTTGTCAGCGTTGAACAGGTTCAGGGAATCAGCAGGAGTGTTGTACAGGTAGCCGAGGTTGTTGTAATAGTGGTCGGTCAGCGCAGACTGGTCGCCTCTTAGTTTTGCTTCAGGTACTCCATTCCAGGCCTGATAGGTCTGTTCTGAACCACCAAATACATTGAAGCGGAGCAGGTCTGTTTTGCCGTGGTACGCACCAGAGAGGAAAAAAGACTTGAGGTTGGATGCCGCACGGTCAATGAAGCCGTCTGACTGGATGCGCGACAGGCGCCCGTCGATACTCCATTTATTGTCGATCAGACCAGTACCGACTTTAACGGTATTCTTTATGGTGTTGAACGAGCCGAATGTATTGTTCAGCTCTGCATAAGGTTTATCCGAAGGGGATGCGGTCTGGATATTTACACTTCCGCCGAAGGCACCAGCACCATTTGTGGAAGTACCGACCCCGCGCTGGATCTGGATATTGTCTACCGAAGAGGCGAAATCAGGCATGTTGACCCAAAATGTACCCTGACTTTCACTGTCATTGTACGGGATGCCGTTGATGGTGATGTTGACCCGGCTGGCATCGCTGCCCCTGATCCGAATGCCTGTATAGCCTACACCTGCACCCGCATCAGAAGTAATGACTACGCCTGGAGTGTTGTTTAGGATAAAAGGAAGGTCCTGACCGAAGTTGTTGGCCTCGATCTCTTTTTTATCAATGTTTTTAAAGGTTGTGGCCGATTTGGCATTGGCCCTGGTGGCCTTTACAGTAATTTCATCCAGTGTGATGGCGGTATCCCTGCTGGATTTGACCACAGGTTTGGTTTGCGCATTTAATACAACAGGCGCAAGCAGCACGATTAGTGCAAAGATTAATTTTTTCAATTTCTTGATTCTTTAGTTAAACCACTGTAAGTAAGGGGCACTTACAGCCCAGTTAAACTCCATAACTCCTCCCTACGCCGGCATTATCCGGATCAGGTGCATACGGTACTATCTTTCGATGACCATATTGGGTATGTTCTCAGCCTGTCTTTGTGTTTATTGAAAAACAAGGCACCCCCTTTTGATGGGGCAAAGGTATACATTATTTGAGAAATTCGTCGACTATATGGATGGCATTGTTAAGCCTGCTTTGTTCAGAGCCGCTAACGAGCACATAATTAGCATCTAAAGCCTGGAGCTCATCAATCCATACCTGCATAAAATATTCCCTTTTGTGGGGGAAGTCGCGCAATGGGTCTTCTGTCCAGGGCAGGTCTATATCCATCAAAAGATACAGATCATAAGGGCGTTTGGGAAGGGTGTCCAATACGATTTGCGGACTCAAGCCGAGCACTTCATCGCTCCATATCTTGACCGTGAGGAAGGTGGTGTCACAAAAAATAAAATCCTTCTCTGCCATGGACAACACAGAATCTTCCAGCGCCAGCTGACCATGAAACATATTGATCTCATCCTGTAAAGTGCATGGAGCAGTGAGGGCAGCACAATAGTACCTTGCAAATTCGGCCACCCAAAGCGTTTGGTAATGCTTTGCCAATTGTTGGGTGATGGTGGATTTTCCCGTGCTTTCAGGCCCCACGATGGCGATCTTCTTAATTTGCTTGTTCACGATATGTTTTTTTCCAATCCAGGTACCCTTTTACGGCGATGGCGACCAAGACCGCATAGAGCACCGCACTTAAATTTAATGATTTATAGATGTATAGGGGAATATAGCAAAGATCTACGACAATCCAGATCAACCAGTTTTGCAGGATCTTTCTGGTCAGTAAAATTTGTGCTACGAAACTCATGGCTGTACAGAAACCGTCTGCATAAGGGACATCAGTGTCTGTAAAATAGTCCAGAAACAGTCCGAGCAAAACCGACAGGATCAAGATGGCGACAACTACTATTACCCATTGCCGGGTTTCCAGGCTTTCTACCGGCCGGTCATTGATCTCTTTTTTGCGGAGCCAGAAATACCAGCCATATACCGCTGTAAAGAGAAAGTAGAACTGCAGGGCCATATCTCCATACATTTTCGCATCAAAAAATACCCAGGCATAAGCGATGACGCTGATGATCGATATGGGCCAGCTGAGAATGTTTTCTTTTGCAGCAAGGTAGATACAGATAAAGGCAGTAAGTACACCCAGCCATTCGATCCAGGTGGTATGTGTAAATTGATCAATGATTAACTGAGCAAAAGAAGATTCAAGAAGTAGCATGGTCAAAAGTAAAAAAAATCCAGTAGGAAGAATTCCTACCGGATAATAAACCAAACAAACTATTTATGAAGAATACCCTCTACGCAATTGCTTGCCGAGGATGCTTTTATTTAGGGTTGGCGGGCGAAGAACTAAAACTTAAAGCTGTCCTTACGCTCACATCGGTCGTGAGACCGTTTCTTAAAACGTATTCCATCCGGATACGCAGGTTGTTTCCTTTGATGTAACTATCTAAGAAACGTGAATTGTCAATGTCTAGTACAAGGCTTGTTCCAATATTTTCAGAAATATCGTTTCGTGACGCTACCATGACTTCCCCGCTTTCGCCATTGGAGATGTAAAGTTTTACTGATTTAAAGATGCCCATGCTTTGGGTATTGGGATTGCTGGCATCCAGTTTTGCGGAAGCTATGCGTACTTCTTTAATGTAATTTCCACTGTCCTGATTGCCAAAAACCTGGTCGAAGCTGGTTGCCGCACTGGTAGCCGAAACAGTCGTGTTGCTTTTAGTAGACGCTGGTATGACGAGTGTCGATGTATATGGGAAAGTTGACTTAATGATCGATTGCACAGTTCCGCAGCCCGCTGCCAATACTACTAAACACAATGACAATAATCCAATTCGTTTCATAAGTTGTTTAAAACAAACATTGTTCCAATATTCGGATCATAAGGTTTGGGGAAATTTAGCTGACCATTTTATATTTACAGTTTTTTATAAAATACACAAATTATTTAAGATCAAAAACGTAACTTTGCACCCCGACAGAACAATCGGGATCTTTCCTTATACAGCACAGAAAATCTCGACGCTGCGCAGTCTTTTAAGACTTATTTTAGTATTTTCATATTTAAACAGTAGACTTTTTTAAAGCCTTATGCCTAAAGACACCTCCATAAAATCAGTATTAATTATCGGATCAGGACCAATTATCATTGGTCAGGCTTGCGAGTTTGATTATTCAGGTTCACAAGCGGCCTTATCCCTAAAGGAAGAAGGAATCGAAGTTTCCATTATTAATTCCAATCCGGCCACGATCATGACCGATAAAGTAATCGGTGATCATGTTTATTTATGGCCATTGACGGTAGACTCTATCGAGCAGATCCTGAAAGAAAGAAAGATCGATGCGGTATTGCCTACTATGGGCGGACAAACAGCTCTCAACCTGTGCATTGAAGCCTCTGAGCGCGGAATCTGGGAAAAATATGATGTTAAGGTAATTGGTGTAGATGTCGCTGCAATCGAGAAAACGGAAAACCGCGAGGCCTTTCGCCAGTTGATGGTGGATATAGGTGTGGGAGTAGCTACTTCAAAAATTGCCAACTCTTTCCTGGAAGGTAAAGAAGCTGCTCAGGAAATTGGTTATCCATTGGTGATCCGCCCTTCTTATACACTGGGTGGTTATGGTGGCGGTTTCGTGCACAAGAAAGAAGAATTTGACCAGGCTTTGCAACGCGGACTGGAGGCTTCTCCAACCCACGAGGTTTTGGTGGAGCAAGCGGTTTTAGGCTGGAAAGAATATGAATTGGAGTTGTTAAGGGACAGTAATGACAATGTGATCATCATCTGCTCTATTGAAAACTTCGATCCTATGGGTATCCATACCGGTGATTCTATCACGGTGGCCCCTGCGATGACTTTGTCTGACCGTTGTTACCAGGATATGCGTAACCAGGCCATCAAAATGATGCGCGCTATTGGAAACTTCGCCGGAGGATGTAACGTACAGTTCTCGGTAAATCCGGATAATGATGAGATCATCGCCATTGAGATCAACCCAAGAGTATCCCGTTCATCGGCCCTGGCCAGTAAGGCTACAGGTTACCCGATTGCAAAAATTGCGGCCAAGCTGGCCATCGGTTATAACTTGGATGAGCTGGAAAACCAAATTACAAAAACTACTTCAGCCTATTTTGAGCCTACACTGGATTATGTGATCGTAAAAGTTCCCCGCTGGAACTTCGACAAATTTAAAGGTGCCAATATGGAACTGGGCTTACAGATGAAATCTGTAGGTGAAGTAATGGCCATCGGACGTACTTTTATCGAGGCACTTCAGAAAGCTTGTCAGAGTTTGGAAATCGGCAGAGCAGGTTTAGGTGCTGATGGTAAACACAACCGTAGCATCGACGAGATCATGTATGGCCTTGAGCATGCCAGCTGGAACAGATTGTTCCTGATCAAAGATGCGATGAGCATGGGTGTGCCGCTTGAATCGATCCGTAAAGTAACGCGTATTGACAAATGGTTCTTATCACAAATACAAGAGCTGGTTCACCTGGAAACCGAACTGAAGCGTTACTCGTTGAATAATATACCTAAAGATTTCTTCTTTACCTTAAAACAAAAAGGCTTCTCTGATATCCAGATTGCTTATTTGCTTGGGAATGTAACTGAAGATGAGGTTTATGAGCGTAGAAAATCATTGGGGATCAAACGTGTTTATAAAATGGTGGATACCTGTGCTGCTGAGTTTGCTGCACAAACACCTTACTACTACTCTACTTTTGAAGAAGAGAATGAGTCCCACCCATCTGATAAAAAGAAAGTAATTGTATTGGGATCCGGCCCTAACCGTATTGGTCAGGGTATAGAGTTTGATTACTCTTGTGTACATGGTTTGCTTGCTGCTAAAGAAACTGGTTTTGAAGCCATCATGATCAATTGTAATCCTGAGACGGTTTCTACAGATTTTAACATGGCAGATAAGTTGTACTTTGAGCCGGTGTTCTGGGAGCATGTACGTGAAATTATTGAATTAGAGAAACCTGAGGGCGTAATCGTTCAACTGGGTGGCCAAACGGCCCTTAAAATGGCTGAAAAGCTTCATGAGAATGGAATTAGGATCATCGGTACTTCTTACAACGATATGGATGTGGCTGAAGACAGGGGCCGTTTCTCTGATCTTTTAAAAGAATTGGAGATTCCATATCCTAAATATGGTGTTGCAGAGAATGCTGAGGAAGCAATTGTTGTGGCAAATGAAGTAGGTTATCCTGTATTGGTCAGACCAAGTTATGTATTGGGCGGACAAGGCATGAGCATCGTCATTAACGATGAAGATCTGGAGAAAGCCGTAGTGAAATTATTGGGAGACTTACCTGGCAACCGCGTATTGATCGATCATTTCCTGGACAGAGCAGAAGAAACAGAATCAGATTCTATATGTGATGGTGAGGATGTACATATTGTAGGTTTGATGGAGCATATTGAGCCTGCAGGTATCCACTCGGGAGATTCCAGTGCGGTGCTGCCGCCCTTCAGTCTATCTGAAAAGGTGATGAACGATATGGAAACCTATTCTAAAAAGATCGCCAGGGCCCTGAATGTAATCGGGCTGTTAAACATACAGTTTGCTGTTAAAGATGAAAAGGTATATGTGATCGAAGCCAATCCTAGAGCGTCAAGGACTGTTCCTTTCATAGCTAAGGCTTACGATGTTCCTTACATCAATATCGCCGCTAAAGTGATGCTGGGTGTGAATAAGCTGAAAGACTTTACTATCGAGCGTAAACTGGAAGGTTTTGCGATTAAAGAACCGGTATTCTCTTTCAATAAATTCCCGGAAGTGACTAAAGAATTAGGCCCTGAAATGAAGTCCACAGGTGAATCCATTAGATTTATTAAAGACACTGAAGATCCTTACTTCAGAAAGCTGGTCAAAGACAAATCGATGTATTTATCTAAATAATATAAAGTCCCGAAAGGGACTTTTTTTATGGCTTATGGGGGCACTTATTGTTTTCCCCAGATTCTTGTATTCAGGTCGAGTTCCTGCACGATGCCATACATAAACCGGATTACATCAAGGTCTTCGCCAATAGACTTCTGATCCAGTAAACTCTTATAGAGCGGGGGCTCAAAATAATCCTTGTCCAGCGGAAAGGCAATGTACATCTGATTGTCAATGAAGGATACAGAGATGGTGTATTTGCTCTTGCTGTCCAGCTGACACAGGCGCTCCATCATGGCAGGTGTAAGAATGTACCGGGCTTCGACCTGATCGCTGGAATAGGTCACAAATAGTTTTTCAAAATCAGGGTTTTCTAACTTGACAAGCTCATCGCCAGAAGATGAAAAAAGCGGTATTTTTTCAGCAAACCAGGCACCTATGGCACTTCCAAAATCTTTCGGCCTCACGACCGTAATGCCATTGAAATGCTTATTAAAATCCGCATAAAAGACGATTCCTTTGAAAATTGTATGCCAATGCTCTTGTCTCCCGCCATTCTTCGTGCGGGTTTCCGTCTTATATTCTGCATGTACTTCGGAAAAGCTAAACCTTGTCTTTCCGGCAGATCCGAATACCTGGTCCTGACTGGAGTACCTGTCAGGTTTTTGTTTGAAAAGCTGGGAAAAAATGAACTCTCCTTCCCTTAGGCCATTTTCATAGTCAAATGTCAGGCTCTGATCTATTGATTTTAGTGCGGTTGAAATGACTTTCTGCTTAAATTCATGCCTGTATTCATTGAAGCTTGTATCTGCTTTGCTATAAGATATAAAGCCAAATAGAAGGGCGACAGCGCCCGCTATACCGAAATGTAAGATCAATGTGCCCAGGAATGCCCCGATGCCAATAAGCAATATGCCACCCCCAATAATGGAGAAAGACTTTACTTTAAGGTTGTAAACAACTTTTCTCTGTGCCTCAAGGTCATTTAATGTCGACTGCAAGGATGTGTCAAACATACTTTGCGGGATGGACATTAATTATTAAAGAGGTCTTTGGCACTGATATTCTTACGTTCTTCTTGTGTATTTGCCAGTACAGCCATCGGTAGGTAATTGAGCATTCCGGCAAAGATATTTCCAGGAAACATCATAATTGCATCATTATAGCTTGTTACTGCGGCATTGTATGCTCTTCTTGCTGCTGCGATCTGTTCTTCACTTTCCGTCCAGGTGCTTTGCAGATTTAAAAAGTTCTGACTTGCTTTTAGATCAGGATAATTTTCTACATTAACCATCATCCCACGTACCGTTGTGGTTAGCTGTTTGTCAACTTCAATTTTTTCTTCAGGACTTAGTTGCCCACTAGCTGTTTTTGCTCTTAATTCAACAACTTTCGTCAGCAAATCGCCCTCGTATTGCATGTATTGTTTTACAGTCTCTACAAGATTGGGCAGCAAGTCAAATCGTTTTTTTAGCATTACATCAATCGCCGAAAAGGCATTGTCGACCTGGTTCTTTTTGCCTATAAGATTGTTGTAAATAACAATTCCGATGATCAGTAATACGGCGAGGATAACAATTACAATAATCATATACTGTGGTTAAAGGTTAATTTATTTTTATAAAGTATACAGGTTAGTTTAGGATCACTACTCCTTTGGCTTCAAAAGCCAGTTCCTTTTTTGGCTCAGTGATTTTAGCAACTTCTTCAGCAGATTTATGTGCATCTTCTGCATAATGACGCAATGTCTCTACTGAGATGGTCTGTTTCTTAGCAATACCGTCTAACGCTACTTTCTTACCTACAATATCCATAGGCATAAAGAATCCATAATCTTTAAAAGTCACGCGCATTGGATCTCCATTAGGCATTTTTAAGGTCATCCAACATCCTTTTTTCTTGCATACACCCACTACTTCACCCGTTATTTTCATGTCCGCGGCTTTCTCCGGGCCCATAGTAGCCTCCATTTTTGCTGCAGGTACTAAATGTCCTTCCTTTACTCCGGTACCAAAAGCTTTGCCTTCTAACGACTTACTTTCCTGAGCGTAGACAAAGATCGTTAGTAAGCATATGGTTAGGCTTAAAATGATTTTTTTCATCTGTTTATAGTTATATTCTAATTTTCAATTAAATAGCTAAACTCTTTTCTGTAACAAAAATATAAAATCTTTCTGATTAAGTTGTTGATCAAACATACTATTGATTTAGTCAACTCTATGAGATAAAGTTCTGAAGAAGCTCCATTGACTATACAAAAAAAATCCGTTATCATATAGAATGATAACGGACATATATGGTTGCTTGGAATAAATCAATAAAAAAATCCTCGCCATCTGACGATAACGAGGATAATCATCCCTATTGTAGCTATAACACATCTGTGTGATAACGATATGAATAATACAAACATTAAACCAAAACAGGTTTTTAGTGAACTATGTCTGTATCTTCTTGGTTTACAGGGATTTGAAGTCGTGCCAAAAAATGTTTATCCAAATGATTTTTTGGGAGGCGAGAAATTTTTTCCCCATTACGGGGAAAAATGGAGAATATCTTACGGATTGGGGAAAATTCTTTACCTGAAATTATCCAAAGAGTAAAGAAAAGACATCTTCAATCTTACTTACCGGACTGATTTCAATTTTATACTTTTCCGCGTCCACACCTTTAGTATTGTATGTTGATATAAATATCCTTTCAAATCCAAGCTTTTCAGCTTCTGATATTCTTTGTTCTATGCGGTTGACCGCACGGATCTCTCCAGACAGGCCGACCTCTGCTGCAAAGCAGATTTTAGAAGAGATGGAAATATCTTCATGTGACGATATGATCGCGATCAGAATGGCCAGGTCAATCGCGGGGTCTTCTACCTTTATTCCACCGGCAATATTTAGGAATACATCTCTGGTACTCAGCTTAAAACCACATCTTTTTTCCAGCACGGCAAGCAGCATGTTCATCCTTTTAGTATCAAAGCCGGTTGCCGAACGCTGAGGCGTACCATAGGCCGATGTACTGACCAGTGCCTGGGTCTCGATCAGCATGGGCCTGGCTCCTTCCAGTGTAGCGGCAATGGTAATGCCTGTTAGTTCTTCAGCACGCTGTGAAAGTAAGATCTCCGAAGGGTTTGATACTTCTCTCAGTCCATTCCCATGCATCGCATAGATGCCGAGTTCGGCTGCTGCGCCAAAACGGTTTTTAATGGACCGTAATATCCGGTATACATGGTGCCGGTCTCCTTCAAACTGCATCACAGTATCGACCATATGTTCCAGGATTTTCGGACCAGCGATAGTACCATCCTTAGTAATGTGTCCAATCAGAAAAACGGGAGTTCCCGTTTCTTTGGCGAAGCGCAACAATTCTGCCGCACATTCCCGGATTTGTGAGATGCTGCCCGGTGCCGAATCTACGTGTGATGAGTGCAGCGTCTGAATCGAGTCTACAATTACAATGTCCGGCTCCAGTTCCTCTATTTGCTTGAATATATTTTGGGTAGCGGTCTCGGTCAGGATATAACATTGAGGAGAAGGAATATTAGTGATCCTTTCCGCGCGCATTTTGATCTGCTGTCCGCTTTCTTCTCCTGAAATATATAATGTTTTTTTCTCTTTTATGTTCAGGGCCAGCTGAAGCATGAGCGTGGATTTTCCAATGCCGGGTTCTCCACCAATCAGAATCACAGATCCAGCCACCAGTCCACCGCCCAATACCCTGTCTAATTCCTGATCGCCGGTAAGAAATCGCTTTTCTGTTGAGGATTCTATGCCTGCGAGGAGATTGGGCTTATTCGTGCGTTGAACACCCGTAGAAGATTTCCATGTGGGTACATTTGCTGGTGCCTTTTCGACCACCTCTTCCACAAATGTATTCCATTCATGGCATGCAGGGCATTTACCCAACCATTTTGGGGTTTCATAGCCGCAGCTCTGACAAAAGTATGCTGATTTGCTCTTAGCCAATTGATCTTTATTTAAGTTACAAATTTAGGCTAAATCCGGGTAATAAGGATGTCTCTGCAAAAAAATGGGTCATCTATAAAACAAATAAGTCTGATTTCCATTAGAAACCAGACTTATCTGAAATTACAGAATCAAATCTATAATTTAATTTCTTCGTCTTTAGAAGAGATAAAGTGAAATTCCGTAAGATTGTAGGATGGGTTCGCCTTTACCTTTATACGCTGACCAAATTTAAAGAACCATTTCCATTGTAAGGAGATAAAACCCTTTTTGATGAAGGCTTCTATGTAAGGATGAACACATAACGTGATATTCTTTTCATTTTGTTCCTGCAGAATATAATTCAGATTGTTCTCGATGTCATCCATCAGGACAATACTGGCTTTGATTTCTCCTGTACCGCCGCAGGCCGGACATTTTTCATTGGTTACAATGTTCATCTCGGGGCGTACCCGCTGACGTGTAATTTGTACGAGGCCAAATTTACTTGGTGGCAGAATGGTGTGTTTAGCACGATCCAGCAGCATCAGGTCCCGCAGGTAATCAAAAAGAATTTTGCGATTGGTTGCCTTATGCATGTCAATAAAGTCGATCACAACAATACCGCCCATATCTCTGAGTCTAAGCTGCCTGGCTATTTCCTTAGCGGCCTCCTTATTGACTTGAAGCGCATTATCTTCCTGATTTTCTTTACTGGCTGTTCTGTTGCCACTATTAACATCGATCACATGCAGAGCTTCTGTATGTTCTACAACAAGGTAAGCGCCGCCAGCAAGATTGACCGTTTTTCCAAAAGCATTTTTAATCTGCTTTTCAATACCGAAATGCTCAAAGATGGGCTCTTTATGCTTATACATTTTTACGATCTTCTCCATATCCGGAGAGATTTCATGAATATAAGACCGGATATCTTCAAATAAACCGGCATCATTGACGTAAACATTGGTGAAATCCGTACTCAGGATGTCTCTGATCAATGTGGATGTACGGTCCATTTCGCCCCATACCCGTTTTGAGGGTTCAGCCTCCGGTAATTTCCTGGTGAAGTTTTCCCATTTAGCTACTGAATCCAGCAGGTCTTTCTGGAGTTCCTGAACACCTTTACCTTCCGAAACCGTTCGGATAATTACGCCAAAATTCTTAGGCTTAATGCTCTCGATGATCTTCTTCAGACGGTTCCGTTCGGTATTGCTTTTGATCTTCTTGGAGATCGAAATGACATTTGAAAAAGGCACCAATACAATATATCTACCCGCAATGGATAGATCTGAACTTAATCGGGGGCCTTTTGTAGATATCGGCTCTTTTGCAATCTGAACCGGGAGCAACATATTTTTGGCGACAACCTCAGATATTTTACCCGCTTTATTGATGTCTGCTTCGAGCTTTAAATTGTCTAATAGTGTACCACCAGCGGAGCCGTTTCTTCTTATTTTAGTCAGCTTTATCAAAGACTGAACTTGAGGACCTAAATCAAAATAATGCAAAAATGCATCTTTTTCATAACCTACATCAACAAACGCAGCATTCAGGCCCGGCATAATTTTCTTTATACGGCCTAAATAGATATCGCCAACGGCGTAACTGCTGTTGATGTGTTCCTTATGAAGTTCTACAAGCTGTTTGTCTTCAACTAAAGCGATGGTTACTCCCGTAGGAGACGAATTGATAATTAATTCCTTTACCAAAAGCTACAATTTTTAAGGTATTGCTACCTCATGAACACATGGACTGAATATAAAAAACATGGTGCCCACCAAAGTATAAGCTGATAAATCAGCGCATACATTGATGGGCATTAAAATAAGAAACGCTTATTTTTTCTTATGTCTGTTTTTTCTTAAACGCTTTTTGCGTTTGTGCGTAGCCATTTTATGTCTCTTTCTTTTTTTACCACTTGGCATAATCTTTTAATTTAAATATTTTTATAAAATCTGTTTATTAATTTTTTTCTTTCAGCTCTGCGATCTTCTTATCGATAAAACCAGATAAGGTTGCATTGGCTGCCAATTCTTTACTTTTTGTGTAGGCTGCTATAGCATCTGAGTTTTTACCGAGGCTTTCATAAGCCGTGCCCAGGTAGAAATAAGCATCAGGTGAAGGCTTGATAGCAATGATGTCTTTAAATCGAATGATTGCCTTGTCAAACTGACCGGATTTGATAGCAAAAGTACCTAAACTCATGTTGGCCTTCAGGTTCTTCGGATCGTCTCTCACAACTTCCAGCAACATAGCAATGCCTTTCATCGGCATACCCATGCCATTTACGATAGTAATGCCTAACCCTGTTTTCGCAGCTGCATTCGTCGAATCAAGTGCAAAAGCACTCGTATATGCTGCGTTTGCTTTGCTTAATAGGATTGGTTGCATAACACTATCCCTGGTATTGTCAAACGCTTTAAGGAACCGGTCTCCGGTAAGCACCCAATTGCTTAGAGACGGCTCTTTTCCTGATGCAATTTCCAGGTATAAAGCACTAGGTACTGCTTGCTCCAGATCGTCCCATTTCTGGGCCAATACTTTAGCACGTTCTCCTTTTTTCTCTTCAGAGCTGGTATTGTAGGCGTTTTCAAGCGCTGTAATTTCTTTGGCTAAACTGGCGTTCAAAAGGTTTTTGCCGGTATTGGATATTTCCTGCAAGTTCAGTTGTGTTGTGGCTTCAGGTTCTATCGGTGTCGCGGCAGCACCCTGAGTGCTTTCATTTGGTTTAACCAACCCTTTGATATCGCGTGTAAACAAGAAGCCAATGATCAGCACGATTGCGCTGATCATTATTAGTTGTTTATAACGGATATTTGTCATTCTTAAAAGCTTACGCTAATTTTTTAGTGTTGTTCTTTACTTTATCTACAAACACTTTTGCAGGTTTGAAACTCGGTACAAAATGTTCCGGGATAATGATCGCAGTGTTTTTAGAAATGTTTCTAGCAGTTTTTTGAGCTCTTTTCTTAACCACAAAACTTCCAAAACCTCTTACATATACATTCTCTCCACCAATCATGCTCGTTTTAATCACCTTGAAAAATGCCTCAACGGTTTCTTGTACATCTACTTTCTCTATTCCAGTTTTTGATGATATCTCTGAAATAATATCTGCCTTAGTCATATTCTTTAATTTATTAATTTAATGTGTATTTAATATTATAAGTGTTTTGGGGTTGCAAAAGTATTGCTTTTTAATGAGATAGGAAAATAAAAGATGATTTATTTGTCGTGACTTCATCAGTCAAATGCAAGATTTAGAAAAATCAATGCAATACAATGTACTTTTGCAGCATGTCGTTTCAACAAGAACTCATCAATTGGTATCATCTCCATAAAAGAAGCCTGCCCTGGCGGGATACCACGGATGCTTATGTCATCTGGCTGTCGGAGATTATCTTGCAACAGACCAGGGTGGAACAGGGAATGCCTTACTTCAATAAATTTCTTGCGCAGTTTCCCACCATAGCCGATTTCGCCAATGCCACAGAAACCCAGGTGCTTAAACTGTGGCAGGGTCTGGGATATTATTCCAGGGGCAGAAATATGCTCTATACGGCACATCAGGTGAGAGATGAATATAGCAACGTGTTCCCTATGGCTTACGACGACCTAATCAAGCTAAAGGGCATAGGGGAGTATACCGCAGCGGCCATATCTTCTTTTTCTTCCAACGAAGGCAGAGCTGTGGTAGATGGTAATGTTTTTCGGGTCTTATCAAGATACTTTGGCATCGCCACGGCCATCAACAGCACCGCCGGTAAAAAGGAATTTACACAGCTTGCACAAAGTCTGATCCTCGGTCAGGAACCTGCAGTATATAATCAGGCCATCATGGAATTTGGTGCGCTGCAGTGCAAACCTAAAAATCCGGATTGCGGAACCTGTCCGCTCAGCCAGAATTGCTACGCGCTGCAAAATAAAGTCATCGATCAGTTGCCAGTCAAAATCAGGAAAATGGAGAAAAGAACCAGATATTTCAACTACCTGATCCTCAAATCAGAAGGTCTGGTGGCGATCAAGCTCCGTCAGGCCGGCGATATCTGGCAACATCTATATGATTTTCCATTGATTGAAACCTTGCATAGTTTTGAAGAACGGCCGGCAGATCTTCTTCTGGAAATAGAGGGGAAACTGGGCACTCAATGCCAGGTAAAATCTGTCTCTAAAATAAAACATCTACTGACGCACCAAATTATATATGTTCATTTTTTTGTTATAGATAATTATATCATTAACTTTAGTCAGAATACAGACTTAAAATGGGTGTCGGAAGCAGAGCTGGATGAGCTTCCCCAACCAAAAGTGATTACGGAATTTATCAACAACTACCTTATTTTATAGAAAATTTACATACATGTCAGGCATCAACAAAGTTATTTTAGTAGGGCACTTGGGTAAAAACCCGGAAGTGCGTCATTTGGATGGAGGTGTGACCGTAGCCAGCTTCCCATTGGCAACATCAGAAACCTATAACAAAGATGGTAAACGGATCGAGCAAACGGAGTGGCACAATATTGTTCTTTGGAGAGGCTTGGCGGAGGTTGCTTCCAAATATTTGACCAAAGGGAAATTGGTCTATATTGAGGGCAAATTACGAACAAGGTCATTCGAAGACCGGGAAAAAGTGAAAAAGTATGTCACCGAAGTGGTGGCGGAAAACTTTACCATTCTTGGCCGGAAAAGTGACTTTGAAAATACGCCGGCTACCACCGAACACAGTACACCAAAAAGCGAGACCGACTTCATCATGGATGACGCATCCGGCGATCTTCCTTTTTAGTACTAAACTAAACCTCATTAAACCAAAAGAGGCTGCCCGAAAGGGGAGCCTCTTTTTATGATGCTTAAAAGAGCAATTATTCTACTGTAACAGATTTAGCCAGGTTCCTCGGCTGATCCACATTACAGCCTCTCAGCACAGCGATATGATAAGATAGCAACTGTAAAGGGATCGTTGCCAGCAATGGCAAGAACGCCTCACTTGCGTCAGGAATCTCAATCGAATAATCTACCATTTTAGGGATCTCCGTGTCGCCTTCAGTTACTATAGCGACCACAATGCCTTTCCGGGCTTTGACTTCCTGTATATTGCTGATTACTTTTTCATAGGATGAGTTTTTGGTAGCAATCACCACTACCGGCATCTCTTCATCGATCAATGCAATTGGCCCGTGTTTCATCTCCGCCGCAGGATAACCCTCTGCATGGATATAAGAGATTTCTTTTAGTTTAAGTGCGCCTTCAAGTGCCACAGGGAAGCCACTGCCCCTGCCTAAAAACAAGCAGTTTCTCGAATCTTTAAATTTATCCGCGATTTCCAGGATGATCTCGTTAGATTCCAGTGCCCGTTCAATCTTTTCAGGGATCAGGTCCAGTTCAGTCAACAGCTCCACCATTTTTGAATTGGTCAGCGTACCTTTTTGCTGGGCCATATAAAAAGCCATCAGGGTCAAAACCGTCACCTGGGCTGTAAATGCTTTCGTAGATGCCACGCCGATTTCCGGACCCGCGTGCGTATATACACCGGCATGGGTGATCCTTGGAATAGAAGCCCCAACCACATTACATACCCCAAAAATAGTAGCGCCTTTTTCTTTGGCCATTTCAATCGCAGCCATTGTATCTGCAGTTTCGCCAGATTGGGAAATGGCGATTACCACATCTTTTTCTGTAATAATTGGATTTCTGTAACGAAATTCCGAAGCATATTCTACTTCCACAGGTATTCGCGCATATTCCTCGATGAGGTACTCGCCGACCAGTCCGGCATGCCAGGATGTGCCGCATGCGACAATAATAATCCGGTCTACATTTTTGAGTTTATCCGCATATTCTTTTATGCCGCCCAGCTGAACTTTACCTTCATTCGGATAAATCCTTCCGCGCATACAGTCCCGGATAGAACGTGGCTGCTCAAAGATCTCCTTTAACATGAAATGCTCATAACCTCCCTTTTCCAGCATTTCCAATTGCATCTCCAGCTCCTGGATATATGGGGTCTGTACCACATTGTCCAGTCTTTTGATCAGGAGTTCATCTCTTTTTATAAATACGATCTCATTGTCGTTCAGATAAATCACATTTTTTGTGTATTCGACAATTGGAGTAGCATCAGAAGCGATAAAATATTCCCCTTCTCCCACACCGATCACCATCGGACTTCCTTTTCTGGCGGCAATCAGTTGATGCGGCTGTTCGGCGTCCATCACCACGATGGCATAAGCCCCGTTCACTTCATTGAGCGCCAGCCTTACTGCTTCAAGCAGGTCTACATCGTCACTTTTATAAATCTCCTCGATCAGATGGATCAATACTTCCGTATCCGTATCACTTGTAAACTCATGTCCGCGTCTCAGGAGTTCTTCCTTCAAAACGGCATAGTTTTCAATAATCCCGTTGTGGATGATGCTCAATCGCCCATTATTAGACGTATGTGGGTGCGAATTGCGGTCTGACGGCGCTCCGTGTGTCGCCCAGCGTGTATGGCCAATTCCCACCGATCCCGATAAGGACTTGCCCTCAGCGAAATTTTCCAGTTCCTGGACCTTACCTGCTTTTTTATAGATATTTAGTGATCCCCGGTCCAATAGTGCAATACCAGCACTGTCGTATCCCCGGTACTCCAGGCGTTTCAGCCCTTTGATAATGATTGGCCATGCTTCTCTATGACCGATATAACCTACTATTCCACACATACTTATTACAATTTGGGTTTAATAAAAAACACCTTCAGTCTCTAATAACTGAAGGTGCTGCAAATGTAATAAATATGTGACTACTTACTTGATCTTCGTATAGTATATATTCAATTTTATTTTATTGCTGACATTCCCAAAAGAGCCGATCACCGAGCGCGCAGCCGCTGTTACCGGCGGACTAATGCTAAACTCTGATGTAGGTGTGGTCGATAAAAACGTACCGTAATCCTGTTTTTTCCCGTCGAGAAGATCCTGAACATAGAAAGTCACTATAAAAATATAGCGTTTATTGATCGGGTCATAGGTGCCGCCAAATTGCTGAGGGCTCAGATAAGCCCGTGGATCACCAGTTGGATTTGCCTGACTGGCCACATCGTTATCGGGGATATTCTGCCTGCGTTCTGCAATATCATAGCGGTACAGAGCCAGTCGCGGTGCAGCTATAAAAGGAGAAACATCCGTACCCGAACTCAAATCAATGACCAGTTCGGCTTTATTTACTACCACTTTCCCTAAAGCCGTTTTTAGCTTGCTGATGTGTGGGAAAGTAATTTGATTTTTCAACCCCCCAAGTCCCTGCAGATAAGTTACCGGATATTGTATCCCCGGATTGTTTAACTGAGTTTCAATAGGTGTACCTGCATAATTACGCTTAAGGGTTGATGCAACCGGATTGGACGCAACACGGATTGGGAAGTCTACATGTATTGTATCTGTATTGGCTGGGGTTGTCGCATTTTTTCTCCTGTAGTACAATTCGAGTTTAGAGTTCGTATCGTTAAAGTCAAAATACATGATCCCCCCGGTGCCTGTAGAAGCTGATTTCTTAATACTGACTTTTAGACCTTTAAAGAAAGCTGTGAACCTTTCCTGGTACTTTAAAGTTGCAGAATCCAAAGTCAGCAGTTCTTCAGAAATAAAAAGAGGGTCAAGCTTGATCCGCATTTGCGGGGCTACATTAATTGCCGTGTCTGGGGCTGTAGATACAATATCAGTAATCGAAAGCCTCGTATTGGGAAGTATCTTTCCTGTCAGGTTGGCCAATAATTTGGATGCCGGATATTCTTTATTGCTCAAAAAAGAAGTTTGCGTGGCAATATTCTGATCCAGCTGATGCACATCAACACTATACACAGAGTTTGCTGTATCCCCATAAAACTGGCTGCTATAGGCCATCACCAATACTGCCGAATCCAGAAGCGGCGTGTCGCCAAATCCATAAGATTCATTAGGCAGGTTGACTGCCATCGCTATGCTGGCTTCCGAAGGACCAAAAAGAGGGTCTTGAAGCACACCCAGCGGATATCTTGGCAGGCCACCTTTAGCGGCATTACTATACGTCTGCGAAGCATCCTCCGCCAGTGTTCTCGAGCCAATGGTCAGCGTATCGATCAAATCACCTTCGATGGCATTTTCCGGATCAATATCCAAACCGATACTATTGGTGCTTTTACAAGATGCAAAAAGAAAAAGACCTATCAACAGGGTTAATAAGTCTTGTTTTATAAATTTCATATTTAATTTAATAATGCCTGTGTTTATGCTATTGAAACCAATTCTTCATTAGAGATTTCTTCATACAAAGAATAGAAGTTCTCTAAATTTTCGGTTAAATTATAAGCTAAAGTTGGCTTATTAGAATCTTTAACAAATTTTAACACATCAGCACTGATATTTTCATCCGCCAAAACCACTGCATCGGAATGCGTAACCGCACCGATATGCAAGGCATTGCAGTCCCCATTTTCAAAAGGTTTAGTGTCCTCCGCAGTCATGTTGTTCATCACCGCTTTTTTATGAAAATCTGCACCCAGGTTTTCCGAAAAGCAGTTGTCGTATATAGAATACACCACTTTTGAATTTTTAAAGGTCGGATCGTTTTTATACGTCGTTTTAATATAAGCAGGTACCAAAGCAGTCATCCAGCCATGGCAATGCACGATATCAGGCGCCCAGCCTAATTTTTTAACTGTTTCAAGCGCTCCTTTGCAGAAGAAAATCGTACGCTCATCATTGTCTGCATAAAACTTATCTTCTTTATCTCTGAATACATACTTGCGCTGGAAATAATCTTCATTATCCAAAAAGTACACCTGCATACGGGCGGCAGGGATAGAGGCTACTTTGATAATCAGGGGGTTGTCGTTGTCGTCAATAATAATGTTCATCCCTGACAAACGGATCACTTCGTGCAACCTGTTTCTTCTCTCATTGATATTACCGAACCGGGGCATCAAAATGCGGATCTCAAATCCTTTTTCCTGCATAGCCTGAGGTAGTTGACGGGTAATTTCTGAAATCTTGGTCAATTCAAGGAAAGGCGACATCTCGTGGGTAACAATCAGTAGCTTCGTTTTTGCCATCTCCATATTTTATAGATAAAATTTATGTTAAAGAAAAGATAATCAAGGGGCAAAGGTAAGCATAATTATAATATTTATCAAGATCATATGCAAGATGTTTTGTTGCCAACGCAGAAATACCCACCTTTGCCATTTGAAATTTGGAAGGCTAGTTTGAAAATAATTAACACCATCGAAGCATTAAGGATGCTCATCGGGCCAATGAAGTCGGCTCAGCAAAAAATTGCACTGGTACCCACCATGGGTGCTTTGCATAAAGGTCATGTATCCCTGATCCATGAAGCGCAGCAGCAGGCCGAAGTCGTGGTGTGCAGTATTTTCGTAAACCCTACCCAGTTTACCGATCCCAAAGACCTTGAAAAATACCCCCGCCCTTTAGAACACGATATTGAAATGCTGAAACAGGCAGGTTGTGATATTGTCTTTATGCCTGCTGTAAAAGAGATGTATCCAAACTTCCCCATACCAGAAGACTGGCACATCGACCTCGGCCCGGCCGAATTTCTCCTGGAAGGCGAATTCCGAAAAGGCCATTACCAGGGAGTAACCCAGATCGTCAAAAAGCTTTTTGATGCGGTTAGTCCGGACCTCGCCTTCTTTGGTCAGAAGGACTATCAGCAGGTGCTCATGATCGAGAACATGGTGACTTACTTCCAGCTTCCCATTCAAATTGTTTCCTGCCCTATTATCCGGGAAGAAGACGGCCTGGCCATGAGCTCCAGGAATATTCACCTGAGCGCTGCCGACCGACAGCACGCGCTCATCCTCAGTAAGGCACTCCGGTATGTTCAGCAAAATTATCAGCTGCTCAGCAATGCTGAATTGCAGCAAACAGCCAGTCAAATGATTGAAGAGATCCCCGGCGTGGCACTGGATTATTTTGTCATTGCCAATGGCAAAACGCTACTTCAGGAAACAGAAAAGCAAACAGGCAACAGCGTAGCCCTCGTAGCTGCTAAAGTCGGTGAAACCCGCCTTATCGACAATACCATCCTGAACTGACATTACTATAACCGTTTACATCATAAAGTTTTTCTAACTTTGCAGTATGATTATCGAGATCTTAAAATCGAAAATACACCGCGTTAAGGTTACCCAGGCCGAGCTTCACTATGTAGGAAGCATCACGATTGATGAAGACCTGATGGACGCCGCCAATATTATTGCCAACGAAAAAGTGCAGATCGTCAACAACAACAATGGCGAACGCTTCGAAACCTATGTCATTAAAGGCGAGCGGGGTAAAGGCACCATTTGCCTCAACGGCGCTACAGCCCGCAAAGTACAGGTTGGCGATATCCTGATCATTATGTCGTATGGCTCGCTACCCATAGAAGAAGCCAGAAACTATAAGCCTATTCTCGTTTTTCCTGACGACAATAACCACCTTTTGAAGTAGCCCTGTGCCTGTTTTTTAATAAATTGCTATGCATCCATAGCAATGTGCTCCGGAATAACTAAATTTGGCGGAACTGTTATTCTATATCTTAAAAACTATGCTATTTCAACTAAGCGAAGAACAATTGATGATCAAACAGGCTGCGCGCGATTTTGCGCAGAACGAACTTAAACCTGGAGTGATCGAAAGAGATGAGCATCAAAAATTTCCGGCAGAACAGGTAAAGCAACTCGGCGAACTCGGCTTTCTGGGTATGATGGTATCCGAAAAATACAATGGAAGCGGCATGGATGCCATATCCTATGTATTGGTTATGGAAGAATTATCGAAAGTAGACGCTTCTGCTTCGGTAGTGGTTTCGGTCAATAATTCCCTGGTTTGCTACGGACTCGAAAATTATGGATCAGAATTCCAGAAAGAAAAATACCTCAAGCCATTGGCCTCCGGCCAGCAGATCGGTGCCTTTTGCCTTTCTGAGCCTGAAGCAGGTTCAGATGCCACCTCACAGCAGACGACTGCAGAGGATAAAGGTGATTATTATTTACTAAACGGCACCAAAAACTGGATCACCAATGGCAGTACCGCCTCTACCTACCTGGTCATTGCCCAAACCGACCGCTCCCTCCGCCACAAAGGAATCAATGCATTTATTGTAGAGAAAGGCATGGAAGGATTTACTGTAGGGCCTAAGGAAAATAAACTGGGCATCCGCGGATCAGATACGCACTCGCTAATGTTTAATGATGTGAAAGTACCTAAAGAAAACAGGATAGGAGAAGAGGGCTTTGGGTTTAGGTTTGCAATGAAGACACTGGAAGGCGGACGTATAGGTATTGCCGCCCAGGCTTTAGGTATTGCGGCGGGCGCCTATGAGTTGGCCCTGGCTTATGCCAAACAGCGTAAATCTTTTGGTAAACCGATTGCTGAACACCAGGCCATCGCTTTTAAACTGGCCGATATGGCCACTAGTATAGAGGCCGCCAGACTATTGGTTTATAAAGCTGCCTGGCTCAAAGATCAGGGGCTGCCTTATGTCATGGCCGGTTCTATGGCCAAGTTATATGCTTCCAAAGTCGCTATGGATGTGACAGTAGAAGCCGTACAGATTCATGGCGGTTATGGTTTTGTAAAAGAATATCACGTGGAGCGCTTAATGCGTGACGCAAAAATCACCCAAATCTATGAAGGTACTTCAGAGATTCAGAAAATGGTGATTTCAAGAGAGATTATTAAATAATCTCTCTTAATCTTTTTCTCCTGCGATCATGCTAAAGACCGCTTTGATTAAAGCCACAACAATAGCAAGAATGGCCGCTGCCCAAAACCCAGTTGTGTTAAAGCCTGTCATCATGTTGTCCACCAGCAGGATCATGAGTACACTGATGATAAACGACACCAGTCCCAGGGTAAGGAAATTGAGGGGAAAAGTAAATATCCTCAAAATAAATCCTATGGTGGCGTTGGCCAAGGCTATCAATACCGCGGCAATGATGGCACTCCCATAGCCATCTACCTGTACTCCCGGTACAAGGTATGCACCCAGCAACATGGCCAGGCCCATCAGCAAAATTTCTAATACAAATCTTATCATAGTTTGATCTTTAGTTTAAGGTAACACATTCGGGCGTCAGTATGTTTAAATATATGAAAAAACTTCTACTGTCTGATGCGCATTTTATGAGTATGTTGTGTGTTTGATCTGTGTTTGCTTCTGCTAGAGTTCCGCTTGAGGACATGTACATATCCCGTTAAGGGTTGATAGGTTCTCAAGCGAACCAACACTCTAGAGGAAACGAAGCATCACCCTAGGGGATACGAGCACAGAGCGGACACATAGCAACCACATATGCGATTCATCAAAAGAACAATGCTGCGCCAGCTTAAAGAATTCTTTAGCTTAAGGCTTCGATCTGATCGGAAGGATAAATAAACGGGCTAAAGGGATCTCCCGGCGAATGCTTGATCAGCGATTGCTTGATCATTGCCGAAGCCACTTTCTTTGCCTTGATACTGCGGTACTTTTTTAATCCTCCGATGAGCAACGGGTTGATGATCCGCATGAAACCGGTCATAAAGCCCTCTGCGGTACGGTGTTCTTTACGGTCTCCATCCAGGAGAGAAGGACGGTAAATGTGGATGCTTTTAAACGGGACCTTCTGAAGATCGCGCTCTACTTCTCCTTTTAGCCGACTGTAAAAGATGCTGGAAGAAGGGTCGGCGCCTATTGAGGAGACCAAATGATATTGGGTCGCACCATTTTGCTGCGCGATGCGGGCAATGTCCAAAGGATATTGGTAGTCAATTTTACGGTACTGCTCAGGATCGGGGGTCTTGCTTTTGGTCGTGCCCAATGCACAAAAGACAACATCGCCCTTTATTTCATCCGCATGGGCTTCGAGATCATCAAAATCGGTGACAATCTGAGTGAGTTTTGGATGCGTTCTGGAAAGCTGCCTGCGTACTATGACGACAACTTTACTGTACACCTGCTCATGAAGTAGCTGTTCTAATAAGCTATTGCCTATCAGGCCGGTGGCACCAACTAAAATTGCTTCTTTACTACTTTCCATGTGCATATCTCCCTAAAATAGCAGGATCCTACTATCTTAACAGGAAAGATACGGATAAGTTTTAGCATTTTAAGTATCTTTATCAGGGTAAGACAAAGGTTCTATTTACCCTAAGCAGTATGAGAACGAATACATTCGAGTTATGAAACAGGAAGTACTCCCCTTTAGAATGCAAATGGAAAGATTTGTAGCGATCAATGATGACGAATGGGCTTTAATAGAACCTTCCCTGCATAAAAAGGCCGTTAAAAAGAAGGTTCATTTTATTTATGATGGGGAAGTGTGTGACCGCATTGCATTGATCGTCAGTGGGTCCATGCGTTTTTACCATGTGAAAGAAGGTGAAGAAATTACCGGTTATTTCGTTTTGGAAGAGGAGTGGGTGACTTCTTATAAAAGCTTTTTGAAAGGTTTGCCTTCTTTTACCAATATCCAGGCCCTGGAAGATACAGAGATCATCCAGATCAATCGTCAGGATTTGCAGAAGCTGATCAGCCATCCGCTGCTGGCCTATAAAATGGAGCGTTTTCTTCGCCTGCTGGCCGAAGACTATTTGTGCTGTTATGAAGACCGGGTGCTGGCTTTTGTGACGCAAAATCCTGAGGAACGCTACCTGGAATTGCTGCGAAGCGGTAAAGATATAGTGAAAAGGATCCCTCAGCATTATATCGCCAACTTTCTCGGTATCACACCTGTTTCCCTTTCGCGGATCAGGAGACGGATCATGTCGCCGGCCGACAAAATGATTGCTTCTGCATAATCATTCGTGGCGATCCATGCTTTGCAAGGCATATGACCCGTTTTAATCCCGGCAAAGCCCCTTAAAGTTTTTCTTATCTTTTGTTAACGTTCCGGGTTTCACTATACCGCTAGTTTTGAAGAAAAAAACTATGCATGTAATTTTAGGAGCCGGCGGGCCTGTAAGCAATGCTTTGACGCACAAATTATTGCAAGCGCAACAAACCGTAAAATTAATTAGCAGAAGACCGGTGAATATCGGACAGGCAACCTGGGCGAAGGCCGATCTTTTGAGCTACCAGGAGCTCTCTCAGGCGGTCAAAGGGGCATCGGTGATCTATCTTTGTGCTGGATTGAAGTATGATGCCAAAGTATG
>Ga0160464_100269_pt1 | contig 47761 bp, 37 predicted proteins | sample HID1971I_E11MG_FD_108275 | JGI IMG/M metagenome (GOLD analysis project Ga0160464, IMG submission 108275) | Enriched millipede-associated microbial communities from UW Madison campus, WI, USA - HID1971I_E11 MG | ecosystem: Host-associated > Arthropoda: Insects > Digestive system > Unclassified ... | reverse complement strand
TTGAAGATTTCTTATATTCGTCAAGTTATATCAGAGTTAAAATCGTTTAATTTTTACTACCTCCAAAACTGTAAACTATTTTCAGTATCGGACAAAACGACAAGTAAATTCAGGACTGGACAAGCAGGTTTCAAAATTACCTGGCTACTATTGCCGAAACCTCCACTCAAAGACCTCCTCCGCAAAAAAGCAATGCAAACGGTTTGAAGCAACAGCTTGGTTAAGCAGCTGAGACTATGCATTTCGCCGTCATCCCGAGGAACCGAGGGATCCCTTGAAGTAGCACAAACAAGAGATCCCTCCTAAAGCCTGTGCTGAACTAGTTTCAGTATCGGGATGACGGAAAGGAATTTGGGTTTGATCGCCTTCAGGGAATACCGAAGAACAAAAGCCGCACCTTTCGATGCGGCTTCGTTGCTTCTTTCTCAAAAAACCGTTTTAATTCTCTTTAATTATCCAATCCGCAGGTTTTTCCCCTTTCAGGTAATGCCCCCACCAGTCCAAAGTCTTCCGGTTCAAATCTTTGCTTTCCGGGCTATCCCAGCCTAGTACATGCTCCTGATTTTTATACATCAGTGCGATGACGGGCTTTTGATTGCGCAACAGGCCCATGTAAAAACTCATGGTATGGTCGGGGGTTACATTTCCGTCTTTCGCGCCTGACCAGAGCAACATCGGTGAAGAAACCTGCTCTACGAAATGGATCGGGTTGTTTCTAAAATACAGATCTTTATCGGCAGCAAACGATCGCCCGATTGCAAATTGTCCATTCTCGAAACGGCTATAATCCGCAATGTTAAAATGAAAATTGTAAGAGAAATATTTCTTAATGATGTTGCTCACGGAAGCCCCCGATATAAATGCAGCAAAACGCTTAGACTGGGTAGCGATGAAGTTGGTTTCATATCCCCCCATCGAATGCCCCGTCAGTCCGATCTTCGTTTGGTCGATATTTGGATGCCCGGCCAGGGCATCCAAACCTGCGTTCACACAGTCCAGTGCCGAAATCCCGGTACCTCTTTGATCAAACAAGACATCGGGTTGATAAACAAAGTAACCGTGCTCCAGGAGCATTCTTCTGTCATACCCGTCAGTTGCATATTCAGGAACCGGATAAGCACTTGCGTTCTTTTGCTGCATTTCATAGATCCGGACCACCATTGGGTATTTTTTTGTAGAATCAAAGTTGGCCGGGTAAAAAAGTGCGCCTCTCAATTCAGCACCGACTGAATTGCGGAACGACATGATATCGCGTTTAAAAAGGAGCCCTTGCTGGTCATGAAGATTGGTCTGGTAGAGCAGCTGTTTGCTCTTCTTCTTTAAATCTCTGAACCAGACCCCTCCGGGACGGTTGTAGGATTCATCAATACTATATAAAGAGTTGGATGACGGATCACATTGTATCATCGAGACTCTATCTCCTGTAAAATCAATCAGCGTCTCGACTTTCCCATTGGACAAGTTGACGTAGGCACTCTGGCTTTTCTTTTTGTCATCAATTTTAAGCAGAGCTGAATGGGCAAGGTCATAGCTATACGTGCTCAGTCTGGTAGCGGAAAATTCATTAAACGTCCGTCTCTCCGGATTCATAACGGTCACATCTTTTCCAAGCCCTGCAAGCCAGGGCTCCAAAGTTTTGTGTTGCGTATCGTAAATCCACATGCCCTCTTCCGCACGAAAAATAATAGAACAGCCCTTGTTTGTAAAGACCGGCCTGCTGAGACCAGGCTTTGACAAGATGGCGGACCGACTGCCGTTCAGATCAAATATTTCCCAGTTCTTTTCCTTCAGGTTATAGGATAAAGTCAAGCTACCGTAAAGAGAAGAAACAATTTCTATAGTATGACCGAATGCAGGCTTAGCGCTTTTACGTTCAATATCGTATAGGTAGATATCAAAGACCTTAGAGGTATACTGATATTGAAATCGCTCATCCATATTGAAAGACCATAGGTAAGGACTGTTGTGAATGGCTGCAAAACACTCAAACCGGTCTTGTGGCAACGCCACAGCCTGGTTATCCTTTGTGTACCATACCCAGTATTGATGTTCCTGTACGCCTTTCTTATAATTGCGGAGCTTTTTATCGTTTCCATGCCAAACCTCCAGAAGGCTGTCCGCTGCAAATGGTTCTTTATGCTGATAGTCGATTAAAAATGATCTCCCATTGTTCATCACCGATACTAAGATATAGTCTGCTTTCTGCGGGGACAGTCCCGTTGGTGTATACACCCTCCCATTTTGCTTGTCCATCATTTTAAGCCCCAGCTTTCCGCTAAGGCGCTCCTTCTCAGTAATGGCAACGAAAGTAGCAGAAGGCAAGATATTGAGTCTGGAAATCGTATGGTCCGTACTGTATCTTAGGTGAAGAGTCTTTCCGTCCCATTCCAGCAACTGCTGTTTATTTCCGGTCTGCGCACAGAGGTAAAGGCGCCGCTCGGCATCCGCTACATGATGCTCCACATTAGAGATCTTTTGGATTATACTTCCTTTGTTGTTATAGACAGACATGTTTTTGTCCTTATCCAGGATAAAATACTGATCCAAGCTTTGTAAAACCCCTGTCCTGATCACATTTTCAAAAACTTTCCGCTGATGTTTTTCCAAATCTAAAAGCTCTGCTTTCGAATTTCCGGATACCAGCAGCAGATGATCAGCCAGAAAAAGCTTCTCCTGATTTCTGCCAACGACAGTATCGATGCGGCCGGATGATAGCACCAGTAAGGTATCTCTATTCCAATGGTAGGATTTATTAAACATGATGTGTTTCCCATTTGAGCTGGCTTTTAAAGCTAAAGGCAGAGAAAATTTAGACATCCAGGAATGCAGCGTATCCCGGGATTGTTGCGCATAAAGCATCTGTATGCTGATCATGACGACCAGCAAGCTCCATATTTTTTTCATCGTTAAATAAGTTTAGTATCCTAAGTTTTGCGGATACAACTGGTTGTTAAGTAAGAGGTCTTTTTGAGGGATTGGCCAAAGTTCAAAGTGTTTCTTCCAGTTCGGTTTAATCGTAGACAGTGACTGGAACTGACCGAATCTTTTGAGGGCAATAAAACGGTGTCCCATTTCTGTAAAAAATTCCCTTCTGTTTTCGTCCAGGATCGCCTGAAGCAATACCGTTTGCGATACATCAGTGCCAATCGCTGTCAAACCGGCCCGCTGACGGGTTTTGTTCACATAAGGCAGGGCCTCAACGATCTTTTCCTGCCTGGCCAACGCTTCTGAAAGTAATAGGTAAACCTCCTCTAAGCGGAACACGATAGAATACTCTGTCGTATTGGCCGATCTGACTTTATACTTATTTGCACGGTACCAGGTATTGGCGCCTACCGTCACCGGGGCGATCCAGTGCTGGAAACGCAAATCTCCCGTCGCAAATGCCCGCACCAGATCATCGGTCAGGGAAAAACTCGTCGGCACTGCGTTTACAAAATAATAGGCTGAAGCTTCTTTGGTCGCATCGCCTGCATTTCTGGGCTTCAGCTGCCAGAGTATATGGGTTTCAGATTTCAGGAAAACCTTAGTCAGGTCGTTTTGAAACTGGTACAACGAACTTTGCAAAATACCTTTGAGAAGTATTTCTGCCTCAGCCCAGCGGCTTTGTTGCATATATACCCTGGCCCTCACCAATTCTGCTACTTTACGATTAATATAAATACGTTCAGCATTGCGGTACTGGTCTGCCATCAGCGGAATGGCCTTATCCAAATCCTTTCCTATCTGCTCCAGCATTTGTGCTGACGACAATTTTCCAAGCAAGCGGTTCAGCTGGTAGTCGGTCGACTCCGCATAAGGCACATCACCAAAAATTTGCTGCAGATACAGGAACAATAAAGACCTGATGGTCAAAACCTCTGCACTTATCCTTGACTTGTCATCAGCCCCCAGGGCAGTGGAATTTTCCATCCCTTCCAGTATGCTGTTGGCCAGGTAGATCTTCTGATATACCGATGACCAAAATGTGTAGATCGCAGGATTGGAGTCTACATGCGTATAGGCATACAATTCTGGAAATCCGTTATTTGAAGAAGCGACATGATAAACCAGATCATCGGTATACATTCCCAAAAGCCTGCCGCTCTGATCACCGGCCAGGGGGGCACTTTCCCACAGACCTGCATAGAGCCCCGCAACCGCGGCGTTGGCTGTATTCACGTCTTCAAAGACCAGACCTGATGGAATCTGGTTGTCCGGCAGTTTTACATCCAGCATCTTTTCGCAGGACACACACAATTGCAAAGCCGCAAGCAGGAAGCATATATAAATCGTTTTCTTAAATTTCATAATTAAAAGTTTATCTGTAAGCCAAAAGAATAGGTACGCAGCGGTGGTAAAAAACCCAGGGAAGAAAACTCCGGATCAGGCCCGAAAAAGTTGCTCTGCGTAAACAGGTTCTGCCCTTGAAAATAGACCTTCGCCGTTCTGAAGATCTTATGCAGCGCAGGTATCTGATAGGCCAGCTGTACATTTTTCAGCCGGATGAACGAAGCATCAGAAACGATGGCGTCACTAATCTGAAATAGGGCGTGCGAAGCTGTTGGCGCTGTCCTGTAGGGCATGTAAAACCCAGATGGGTTGTCCGGCGACCACACATCCAATAGCCTGACCGGCAGATTGGTCATGATCCCGGGGTTGGGAAGGCTGCTGTTTTGATTTCTCTTTTGCTGATTGATAAACTGGAACAGGAAAGACAGGTTCCAGTTCTTATAACGAAGATCACTGTTCAAGCCTCCAAAAAATTTAACGCCCGCATTTTTAATGATTTTTCTATCGTCAGGCGAAGAGATCCTGCCATCGTTGTTAAAATCAGTAAATGAATAGAGGCCGGTAGTTGGATCGATGCCCTTGAGCTCATACAACTTGACGATGGTGACAGGCTCCCCAACCACATAACTGTTGGCATAAGTAGAGCCTTCAAGTCCCGGAAAGGAAATCAGCTTGTTTTTAGGTATGCTTAGGTTAAAACCAGCATCCCAGGAAAACGTCTTGGACGACAGGAGATTCGATTTCAATTCAAATTCCAATCCTGTATTTTGTACAGTCGCAGCCAGATTGGCCACTACGGAGGTAAAGCCGGTAATTGCTGGCAATTGATACCCCACCAGCTGGTTGGAAGACCGGTTGTGATACCAGGCCGCAGTGAAATTAAGCCGGTTGTCAAATAGGCTCAAATCTACTGCTGCTTCCAGTTTTGATGTTTTCTCCCAACTGAAATCAGGATTGTATAATTTTGTGGGGCTGAGTGCTGTCACCCCATTATAAATGGATGCAGAAGTAGCAAACGTATCAAAATATTGATAATCACCAATATTGTCATTGCCCGTCGTACCAATACTGCCCCGCAGCTTGCCCAGACTGAGCCAGCTGATATCACCAAAAAAATCTTCATCAGAAAATATCCAGGCCAGGCCGATTGCCCCGAAATTCGCAAACTTTTTATTGGGACCAAACCGGCTGCTTCCATCCCTTCTGCCCGTAATGTTTAAGAAATATTTATTGTCCAGCTGGTAATTTATCCTTCCATAAAAGGCCACGTATTTATATTCCATATCGATACGGTCAGAAATAACTTTCGTCTTGGCCGCACCGATATTTTTAATGAAAGCATTACTCTCAAACCCATATCCCTGGACTGCCCCCTGCCCACTGGCATCTTCCTGGTAGGTACCCCCCACCAACACATTTACCTGGTGGGCGCCGGTTTTAAGTTTCCAGTTCAATTGTGGTTCCACAATTACAGAGAGCTTATCCTGCCTGCTATTGGACGACACCGAATTGGCAGCTGTCGCCCCGGAAGCAGGATTGAAGGCCGTACTAGGCCGGAGCGACCACTCATCAAAAGTATGGTAATTGATACCCCCGCTCAGTTTGATGCTGAAATCATTTAACAGCTCATATTCTGCATTCAGGTTATTGAGCAATTGCAGGCTCTTGTTGGAATACGTGTTTTCATAATCCGCCACGGGATTGGTAAACGACCCATTTTCCCAGTTTAATTTCCCATTGGAATCATATAGTGCAGGCGCATTTGGACTCAGCAAGAATGATGACCTGGTGATATCTGAAACAATCACATTGTTGTCTAAAGAGGAGAGCAGGTTTGACATCGTAAAGGTAAACCGGTTGTCCGCAGAACGGTGCGAAATATTTCCGGAAAGGGTATTGGTCTTGTATTTGAACCCATGACCAAACACGGTACTCTGCTCAGTGTGGGCAGCACTCAGCAAGAAAGTGGTGGTTTCACTACCACCGTTTAATGACGCCTGTGTATTGGAAAAAGTAGCTGTGTTTCCGATCAGTTCATCCTTCCAGTTGGTATATCTATTTGGGTCCCAGGTTCCGTTTACATCATATGCAGTAGCCGGATAGGTGCTGACGTTATCATTCTTAAATGCCTGTCTGCGCATGGAGAGATACTCTTCCGTGTTCATCATTTTCAAATTACTCATTTCGTTGCTCCATCCATACAGACTGTTTACGTCGAATGCCAGATTTCCCTTTTTTGCTTTTTTTGTAGTGATCAATACCACCCCATTGGCACCCCGGGAACCATAAATTGCCGTAGCATCGGCATCTTTTAAGATCTCTATTGTCTCAATATCATTTGGATTGATGCTGTTCAAAGGATTGATATTTCCTTCAGGCAGTATGCCTCCCCCATATCTGGAACTCAATCCGGCACCAACCGGAACTCCATTGACAATATATAAAGGCGGATTTCCGTCAGTTTCACTATTGGCCCGCGTGCGCAGACTGTTTCTACCCCGGATTTGCACATCGAACCCGGCACCCGGCACACCAGAGTTTTGAGTGATGTTTACTCCTGCCATCCGGCCCTGCACCGCAGCAAACACATTGCCTACCGGTTGATTTTCGATTTCTTTTGCCGTCACTTTAGCGATACTGCCTGTGCGCTCTCTTTCAGTCACGGTATAGTAACCTGCGTTTACGGTTACTTCCTCCAGCTTAGCTTCCGCCAAATTAAGTGGCAGCTTCCCCAGGTTTGCTGAAGCCTTCACCTCTTTCGTTGTATATCCTATAAAGGTGATTTCCAGCAAAGTATTTTCCTCGACACCCTGAAGAAAAAACTCACCCCGTAGATTCGTTTTAGTGGATTTGTTCCCTTTTTGGACTTTTACAGTCGCGCCGGCAAGCGGCTGTCCATTTTCATCAACGACAATACCCCTGACATCTATATCCTGAAAAAGCCCTTTAGCTGTATTCTCCAGGGCATCCAGGGCATTGTCCAGAAAACCGGGTATCTTTTTGGACACTACGACAGACTTATTTCGGATACTGAAATCCAGCTTTTGCCCCTTAAAGATCTTTTCCAGAACGTCCTTCAGTTCTGCATCCTCCACCTCGATACTTATGTTTTTTGCGTCTTCAAGTATACTCGTCGAAACCAGAAAATCTACTCCGGTCTGGCTGCGTATCTTATCAAATACTTTGACCAACGGAATATTCTTTTCCCTTAGGGTAATCTTTTGTGCAAAGGAACTTGCACTGACCTGCACGATAGCCGTGATTAATAAAAGGGTGGTTAGCCGCATGATAAACAGGATTTTATGGATGCAGCCTCGCGGCACACCCATTTGTTTGGTGCTTTTTCTGTACATTTACGTGTTGTTTAGTTGATTCTATTCCCAAATTTTATTGACTTAAATAACTTTCGGCCAGCTGTGTTACGAGCACATCTGGCTTTTTTTCTCTTCTATACCGGAGTGAAGAAACTTTGAAAGGGCGTAGCGTTTTGCGCTTCTTCAGCGCAATTATGCAGCCCTTGATCATTTCTTCACGATCACCCTCCTTCCTTCTATTTTGAAATGCACGAGCCTGGTATCTTCCAACATGTTTAATACCTCGCTGAGCTTTTTGAAGCGGGAAATCTTCCCATTAAAACCCTCTTTGGTAATTTTGCCCTCATAACTGATTTCTACGTTATACCAGCGCGAAATGATTTGCATGACCGTTTGGATATTCTCGTCTGTAAAGCTGAAATAGCCATTTTTCCAGGCGATGCTCTCTGAAGGATCTACTTGTTTCATAGTTAAGGTTTCGCCTTTCAGAGTGGCTTGTTGATTGGGTTTAAGTATGGTCGCTGTGTGCCCTTTGCCGTCATTGCGAGGAGCATTTCGCGAAGGGCTCGGTTGCTTCGTCGTGCCTTCTCGCAATGACGAAACGCTTACCGATCCCTCTAAGAGAGTTGTTTTGGTGGCACCTTCATCGGCATAAGCGTTGATGTTGAAGTGTGTGCCTAGCACTTCGACTCTCTGGCCTTTACTTTCTACGATGAATGGATGCTTTTTGTCTTTGGCCACTTGAAAGTAGGCCTCGCCTTCAAGAGCTACCCTGCGGTGTCCTTGTTGATTTAGGGTCGCAGAGTAAGTTAATCTTGAAGCGGCATTGAGCCAGACGGCCGTGCCGTCCGGTAGTTTGACCTGGTATGTTTCGCCTTTGGCAGTGGATAGGGTGTTTGTCTTTGTTTCTGCCCCGTCATTGCGAGAAGACGCAGACGACGAAGCAATCTCATATATAAGTTGTCCGTCTGCTGTTTTCTTTATGGTTACTCCGGCTTCTTTGGCGAGTTCGCCATTGGTAGCGTCGGATAGTTTTATGGTTTTGCCGTTGGCTAAGGTAAGGGTGGCTCCTACGGAGCCGGGTTTGATATCTTCAGCATAGGCAAGAGATCCCTCGATGCCTCGGGATGACGACCCGCCAATACCAAAGGCATAGTACATCCAGGTGCCTAAGGTAATCGCTGCGAACGCAGCAGCAACTTTCCATATGGCAGGAACTGGGCCGATGCCTTTCCATCTGCGGTACAACGGCACCGCTGGGGATTCGGCTTTGCGGATGCGGGCTTTGATCTTTAGCTTCAGCTGATGTTCAATTCTGCCCAGCTGTTCCGCATTCAGGTTGTCCAGTGCATCCGGCGCATCGGCAAACAAGGCATCGTATTGCTCCACCACTGCCCGCTCTTCGGCTGTAGCTGTTCCCGCAAGGTACTTATCTACCAATTCCAAAAATGATGCACGCTGTTGTGGGGTCATACTTTAAATCCTCCTTTTATATACAGTATACTATTCAGAGGCAATCTCCTATACAAGGCGCAAATATTTTTTTTAACCCTTCATCGCGGCAATAATAGCCGCAATAGCGATGCCATTGCCCAGCGTTTCTTTAAGCTGTGCCGTCGCCGTGATCAACTGGTTTTGCACCGTCTTCTGCGAAATGTCCAGCAGCTCGCTGATCTCCTTCGTAGACAGCTCCTCCATATAGCGGAGCCTGAAAATCTCCCTCCGCTTCTCCGGCTGCAACGCCAGCCATTCATTGATCCTGGCCTGCAGTTCCTTCAGCTCAAATATAGAATCAGCCTGCAAATACGTCTCGGCCATATGCTCCAAAGGCTCCTCAAAAACAGGCAACCTGCTCCCCTTCCTGTATTCCATAAACACCTGGTTGCGGATCGCCACCCTCAGGTAAGCCCACAGATTTTCAATCTCGGCGGCTGCCCGCTTCAGCCACATGCCCGCAAAGATGTCCTGCACCAGCTCCTCGCAAAGCTCCGCATTGCGCATCCGCTTATACGCCTCGTTAAAAGACTTCTTCCAGTAGCGTTTGTAAATCTCATCAAACGCAGCACCATCACCGCCTTTTAATAAAGCCGTCAGTTCCTGATCACTATATGTGCCGTAAGCCAACATTCAGTTTTTTTCTATCCGGTGAGATTCTTTGATCAACCTATGGTCTAATTTACCTAAAGTTCGCCACAAACGTATAGATTATTTTAATCAAATAAATAATTAGGAAAGAAATTGTTAAGACTATACCTTCTTGTAGCTTTTAGAGAGATTTCCGTTGTGCGAGAATTGCCGCTCTCATCTTAGCCTTCACCACATCAAGAGGTAAATCCAAATTTCTGGCTACTTCCGAATGACTATATCCCTGAAAATAGATCATATTCAGTATTTCATTGTCTGATTTTAAAGAATTCTCAGCACAATGTTTCCGGATTTTAGTATTTCTGTCAAGATAAGCTGTTGCCGTGCTTCTGGCCTGACAAGCCAGCCAGGAAAAAAGCCTGCTTTTCGATTCCCGGTACTGATCGATCGATGTAGACACCTTTATAAAGGTCTCTTTCAGAATTTCCTCAGCTGTTTCACTACAGTCTACCGTTTTAAAAATGATGCCCAGGAGCGCGGGAGCATACAAATTGTACAATTTCTCTATGGGCTCTTGCTCTCCTCTTTTCAGCGCCGCTTCCATTTTGTGCCATGCGCTCCCTTCCTCATCCTGGTGTGGAACTGTAGTCGGTGAAATATCTAGTTGTAAAGAAACCATAAGCACAATTAAAAGATTTCATGAAGCAAAAGTCAAGCCCCTTTAGCCGCTCATTCCTATTTGCTATGGGTTTGTTAAAAAAGCTACGCTTTTTGCTTCACGAAGTGTATTTCCTAATGCTTCCACGGTAATTTAGAAGATCAACGAACTTTGAATAATTCTCAGATTAGATGCGTATAGCAACAATTTTATCTAAATTTGTTTTTCAGCACAATCGACATGGACTTCATTCAACTCATTGATAAATACCATAGCCTTGGCATCGACCAGGTGATCGATCATGAGAAATTCAATCTGATCTCAATTGTGCATCATTCCACACGTATCGAAGGATCTACCTTAACAGAAGTGGAAACTCAGGTATTGATCAATGAAGGCCTCACACCAAAAGGAAAGCCGCTTCAAGACAGCCTGATGGTCACCGACCATTTCAACGCTTTGAAATTCACCATTGAGAAAGCCAGGGCGAAGAGCCCGGTCACTACTGCGCTCATTCAACAAATCAATTCCCTGGCTATCAATAATACGGGAAGTGTATACAATACCGTATTCGGAACAATTGATGCCAGAACAGGGTCCTTTAGAAAAGGTAATGTAACAGCTGGTTCCACCTACTTCCCTAACTTTGATAAAGTCGAAAAGCTGACCAACGAACTGGTGGCACAGATCAACGAACGTATGAAAATTCGGCTCCCGGTTAAAGAGCAGATCAATCTTTCATTTGACGCCCATTTCAATCTCGTGAGCATACACCCTTTTTACGATGGCAACGGGCGCACATCCAGGCTGCTAATGAACTACATCCAGGCCTGGTACAACCTTCCTTTCGCCATTGTGCTCAACGAGTCCAAAGCGGAATACATCCAGGCTCTGATCGACACCCGTGAAAAAGAAGACATCAACATCTTCCGCGCCTTCATGACCACAGAATATGAAAAGCACCTCTCAGAAGAAATAGAAAAATTCAGCACCCTCACCCAAGCCCAAAAAGGAAAAAGCCCCGGTAAGGGCTTTAACCTGATGTTTTGATTATTGAAGCTACCGAAAAAATCTAAATATGCTTATATTTAGCTATGTATATGGTTAATGAAACAATAACTGAATTAACTTAAATAAGCAACATTAGCTAATTTTTTTACGTAATTCCAATCATTTACATTATATTTGCATTGTAACATATAAACAAACCCAAGACAAAAGCTTCTTTACAACAGATAAATAATCCATAAAATCATAAACAGATTTAACAATGGCAACCCCAATTAAACCAACTCCAATTCTTTACGGTTCCTTTTCCAAGGACTTCAATGAAGAACTAATGTCTGGCAAGAAGCAGAAGGCCTCAGGTTCTGAGAGAGAACGTATTGAAAACCTTGTTAATAAAGTTCTGGATAAGTCTGCAAAGTAAATTGGAACTTTCTAACCTGAACTTTATACCACTGGATGGAAACTCACCTATATCCACCTTTGATTGTGGCTTGGAAGATATTACATCTTTCTTACGCGAGAATGCATTAGCCTATCAGACTGAAAAAATGGCAAATACTTACTTGTTCAAGGATAACAGTCATAAGGTTCTAGCCTTCTTCAGCATTTCAAATGATTGTTTAAATGATCTTGGAGAGCAGAAAGTAAAACGAGGATTATGTATTATGACCTGGAAAAACTTACTCCCTAGCTCGGTGCTAGCACATCTTTCTCCTCCTATGTCTTCTTCTCAGAAACCAACTAACGATAAGAATGCCGCTTCTACTGCATCGGTTACGTCGGTCAATGAAAACCCTTCGCCCAGGAAAGCAGTAAACAAGTTTGCTGGCATGGGGGCTAGAGCTGTCATGGTAGAACCAGTCATTATCCCCGGATATAAAATCAGAGGGTAATTTTCCCCCTTTCCCCCTCATAAAAGAATAAACATTAACAATCTTTTTCGCCGACACCACTATCAATAGAATGCAAAAAGTTCTGGATCAGAAGAAAAACCTGACCCAGAACTTTACGATGAATTTTGACCCGAAAAGGGACAATAAGAAAAGCTGAATTTACTCCTTAGACAAAGCTTTAGCCAATTCTCTATCCAGATAGTGCAAATGCGCTGTTGTAAGCGGATCTTTTGATCTGCCTATTGCTTTTCGTATTTTAACCTGCAAACTGAGCAAATTACTTAGCGCTATAGCACCAACGTCCGTATAGGAGGTAAAAGAAGCGCCAAGGCTTGCAATAAGTGCCTGTATACCCGTCGCCTTTTTTGGATTATACACGCCAATCATATTGTCCAAATAGAGAAGCTGCAAACTGCGTCTGTAACTACTGACAGGCTGGTTGTTGTCCAGTTCTTTCCAAACCAGGTTGCTCAGGTCCCGCACATATTCCTCCGGCCGGTATGGATTCTCCTGATTGTATCTTTCAGCAATATAATTCATTCTGCTGATCCTGCTTCCGCCAACGAGGGACATCACCATACCTTCCAATTCCTTATTAAAAGCTTTCTTCGATTGTGGGAGCTGAATCTTGTTTAAAATATCATTGTTGACCAAGAATACCGGTTCGTTAAACAGGTATTTATCCAGGAAAGCCAGTGCTTCCTTTTGTTTGCTTCGGGGTACGCTGCTGTACACATCTTCTTTTTCGCCAACAGTTTTTGGGGTCACATAAATACCCCCAATGTTTTTGATCACATGGTTGATGTATCTTGAATACTGTGATACGACCTGATTGTACACCTCATCGAGATTGGTATAATCATCACCAGCGTGTACCTGGGCCCACCTGATCAATTGCGGTACAATTCTTTTTAAGTTTTTGATTCCATATGCACTGGCCACCATGGCATTGTCGCCCAGATCCTCGGTCTGCGAGCGCGGGTCGTAATCACGCCCTTCACCGCCAAAGCGCAGCCGTGGATTTACGGCCAAACTATCGGTTACCTCTTTGCTGCGCATTTCTTTTTCCTGCTGTGCATCTAAGCTGCCATACACTCCACTGTAACCCCATTTTATCGCCCATCTGTCGTAATCGTTGATACGGGGCATGAGCAGTTCAGGTGAAATACTGTCCTCAGGTTGTGCCACATAATTGAAACGGGCATAGTCCATGATGGAGGCCGTATGTCCGTTTTTCTTGAGCCAGGCCCCATCTCTCAATTTTTCTACCGGAGTGGCAGAACTTGCGCCCATATTGTGACGTAAACCAAGGGTATGCCCAACTTCATGAGAGGAAACAAACCGGATGAGTTCCCCCATCAATTCCGGATCCAGTTCCATCTTCCTGGCCCGGGGATCCAAAGCACCGGCCTGTATCATATACCAGGTATTCAACAAGCTCATTACATTGTGGTACCAACCGATATGGCTTTCCATAATTTCCCCGCTTCGCGGATCCACTACATTGGGCCCATAAGCGTTTTTTACCGGCGATGCAAAATAGCGGATCACCGAATACCGGGCATCTTCCAGGGAAAGGCTATCGTTCCCAACATCCCAGCGTTTGCCCACAATGGCATTTTTAAAACCTGCTTCTTCAAAAGCAGGCTGCCAATCGTTTACACCCTTAATCAGGTAATCCACCCATTTTTCCGGTGTAGCCGGATCAATATAAAATACAATGGGTTTCTTCGGCTCTACCAGCTCGCCTTTTTTCCATCTTTCGAGGTCCTCCGCCTTAGGTTCTAAACGCCATCTTTTTACAAAAGCACTCATCGCTACTTTTTGCTGGGTATCGTTGTAGTCATAATGGGCTGCCGCAAAATAACCCACCCTGGCATCGTAAAAACGCTTTTTCATCGGTACTTTAGGCAGTAAGACCATGGAATTGTTGACCTCTATGGTAATCATGCCGGACAATGCCGCCGCAGGCAGATCTTCCTTGGCCCCTATCTTTGCCTTATAGGTTTTTACGGTCTTTATTTCTGTGTTGGTAGGATAGGTATTGATGGTATTGATGAAAGATTTGTCCTTTTCTAAAGACCCCAGTCCCAACTCGTCTTTTTGTTTGCTGCCTAAAGTAAACAAGGTGTTTTCACCATTGATAAAGTCCGTAACCTCAATCACGCTCGCGTTCCGGCCGGTATGTTTGGCCTTAATGTCGAACGCTTCGATAATCGGGCTCACATTCGAATTATTTACCGCTTTAGAGATCGCTTGCGTAGAGTCGGCCACACTAATGATGGTCGAAACCCGGAGAAACATTTTGTTGGCGGGCCCTTTCTCCCAGTACACCGTGCGCTCCCCTATGGCTTCGCCTCCATATTTTGCTGCGCCAACCGGCGTCTTGATAAACCTGGTGACGACCAGTATTTCTCTGCCCAAGAGGCTATCCGGTATCTCAAAAAAGTACTTTTCATCCACCTTGTGTACATTAAAAAGGCCGGTCTTCGTGACCGCATCTTTAGTGATCACCTTATCAAAAGGCTGTACTTGGTTCGGTTTCGCTTTTTTCGCGGTGGATGCGGAGTCTGTCTGGATGGCCGCTACCCGTGTTTGCTGGCTTTTCCCTTTAAAGAGACTGCATGAACTGACCACCATCAGCAAAGGCAGTATCCCGTAAAATATTCTATGAATCATAAATGTGTTTTAGTAATTAAGCTGGATATTGGAATTCAACAATTGCACTTTTAGCGGAATTTCAAACGTATAGCCTTTGGACTTTGGTTGTAGTGAGGCAATGGCTGTGGCCGTTGGGTCATTGTTTGGATACCTGCTGACCACCGGCATCATACCTTCCTGGTCCAGTCGTTTCATATCCAACCACCGTACGCCACTGAAAGCCAGCTCTCTTCTTCTTTCTTCCAATACCAGGATAAGCGCCTGTGCAGCCGTGCCCGCCGACAAGTTCAGATTGGCTGTATTGGCTGGCAGTCTGTTTTTCCTGATCAGGTTCACGATGTCCATCGCCGGATTCGGCTGATTGTTCCTGGCCAGATATTCTGCCTGCGTCAGGTACAGCTCCGGGTAGCTGATGCCGGCGTTGGTCGTATTTCCGGCTCTGTACACCATCGCAGAAGCATTGACTTTACTGAACAGTTTCAGCCTCAGATCGTCGGCTGTATACAGGTTGAGCAGTTGTTTCGCATAATTGGCATTGACCGCTACACTGGTATAATCCAACCACAGTTTCTCATTGTTTAAGCCTGGCACCGGAAAATTAGTGATGCTTGCAAAGGTGTTGTAATCCAGAATTTTATTGGTCTGCGTGCTTTGCAGAGCCAGCGTCGCATATTCATTGGCTTTCACATAGTTGTGCGCATATAAATACACCCTGGCGAACACGCCGGCAGCCACATATTTCGTCACTCTCCAGCGGTCTTTGTGCTGGAGCGGCAAATCGTCCATGGCGAGCGTGAGGTCATTGATCATGTAATCGAAACATTCTTTCAATGTTGACCTTAGAGGGACTTTGTCTGTCACATTGGTCGACGTAACCAGGGGAACGCCCAGATCATTCGGATTTTTTGCCGGATCATATGCATTGGCAAAGGCAGTCAGGGTGTACAGATAATTCAACGCCCTGATGACCCGGGCCTGTGCAAGCAATGATTTTTTTTCTGTCAAACTTGCCTCTGTAGCCTCCAATACATTGTTGATGATATAATTGCAGTAGTACAGCTTATTGTAGTTGTTCGCCCATATGACTGGCGGAATTTCTACATCGATATCCAGATCTTTGCGCCAGAAATAGGCGTTGGCAGCAGTTGTATTGGCTTCAGTTCCAACGATGCTGTAACCATCATCTGTTGCAGATTCTAATAAATCCGGAACGAGATTCGTCATCGCAAGACTATTGAACATCAATTCGTAATCCACCAATTTTTCTGGTATCACTTGTCCCTTTGGCTTAACATCCAGAAAATCTTTACAAGAAAACAGGCTCATTAGGATCAAGCCAATTAAAGCGGTATTTTTTATATTTAATTTCATGACTTCTAAAATTGAGTGATAAATGAAAAGATAAATGACGGCTTGGTGTGTAAGCCCCTGTTTCCTGTAACAGGATCAATAGCTTCCATATCAATATCGTTTCCACTAAAGGTATAGCGCCAGGCATTTTGGACCTGGAACCGCAATTGGGTGTCTGCCAACTTGATTCTGCTTAAAAAATTAACAGGCAAATGATAGGTTAAGGCGACATCCCTCAGCCTGAGCTGATCTGCTTTTACAACAAAATCTTCAGCCTTGGTATAAACACTCTTGCCAAAACTGTGGGCCGAATAGTTCGGACTGCTGAATTTGGGTTGAAGGGCTGGTATATTGGTCTTAGTTTCATCCCCGGCTTGCTTCCAGTAGTTGGATGATCCGGATATAGGATAGTCGGCCTCGGCATTGGCCGGGGCTACCCGCGCTACATGGCCGCCATAAAACATAAACATGGCAAACAACTCGAAATCTTTGTACCTAAGCGTATTGCTTAAACCCGATACAAATTTTGGTGTGATGGTACCACTGTTGATCAAATCGGTTAAAATGATAGAATTGGAACTGGCGATAGTCTGCACGGTACCATCTCTGGTAATCATGGTAGGAATACCGTCCGCATTCAAACCTGCGTAATTGTAGCTGACCAAACTGTTTAGGGCAAAACCTTCATTGGGCGTCGTAGAATTAATGATGTAATTGGTTCTATAACCAGACGGATTGCCATTGTACACCTTGATAATTTTGTTTTCATTGAATGACCCGGTTAAACCTGTGGACCATGAAAAGCGGCTTGTTTGGATATTCTTAAAGCTCAGTCCCAACTCAACACCGTTATTATCTATGTTGGCCGTGTTGGCTAAATACGTGCTCCAGCCAGTAGTCGGGTCTGCAGGTGTGGACCCCAATACATACGTCGTATTTTTGTTGTAATAGTCCAGGGTACCGGTCAGCCTGTTGTTAAACATTCCGAAATCCAGACCCAGGTTCAGGTTTTTGGTATTTTCCCATCGGATGGACTGGTTTTCCGGAGAACTGATCGAATTGGTGGTCGATGCAGGAGTCAGGTTTCCTCTTTTGGAGGTAGTCAACAATACAAAACGTCCGCTTTGACTGGTAGGGACATTACCGGTAAGACCATAAGCTGCTCTTAATTTTAAGCTGCTTATCCAATTTTTAGTGGGCTCCATGAAACTTTCCTGATCAATCAACCAGCTAGCTCCGGCCGACCATTGTGGCTTGTCCCTGTTTTTCGGATCCGTTCCGAAAAGATTGCTTTGGTCCAAACGGACACTGCCGCTCAGAATGTATTTCTTGTTATAGATATAGGTGGCTTGCGAATAATAAGACCTGAACCGTCTGTCAGAATTGCGCTGATTAAAATAATTGTCCAGGTTAAAGGAGGCAATGCCATAACTAAACTGCGGGAAGCCGGATACATTGGTACGGGCTGAAAGTGTTTGAAAATTGACCGGACTAGCCAATAGTGTTTGATCGTCATAACCGAAAAAGGAAGTGAGATAACTATTGGTTTCTATTTTTCTAACCTCCGTACCTAAAATTCCGAAAATTTCGTGCTGCTGTGAACTTCCCAACTTGTAATTCGCATTAAGTTGCGCCCTGAACGTATAGCTATTTAATCGGCTGCTGCTCTTTTTCAATACATCCCCCTGCGGCACATCCGTATACAGTGCATTGCCAGTGGAGGGATCTTTTAATGCAGTTCTATTCAGCAGGTCCCTGACTACAAAATTCTGATTGTCAAGCAGGTTGTCATTGCGCTCGTCGCTGGTTTCATAAGCCCCGCCCAGGTCGAAATCTAAACCTTTAACGATTTTTGTGTTCAGTCTGAGTTGTGCCCGGAGTGTATTGATGTTTCCCTGATTGTCGTCCGTGAGGTAGTCTCCATAAGGGTTCACCCGTCTGTCGTACAACCCAAATGCCATCGCCTGGCTATTGTTCAGATCTGTGGCTCTTAAGTTATTGTAATTGGGCAGTCCATTTCCGTTTTCATCTACTATAGGCTTATAAGGGAGCAGACTGGTGTACGCAGGTATAGCGCCTTTATAGGAGTTTTTCTGATGGCTGTATATCCCACTCATATCTAAATTGAGCCGATCGGAGATCTTCAAATTGTCTCTCAAGTTGAAGACAATGCGGTCGTTGTTGTTGTTGCGTTCCCGCGTATTGTTGCCTATAAAATTAACACCCATACGATAGGTATTGCTTTCTCCCCCTCCGCTGATCGCCAGTTCATAATTTTGGGTCAGGGATGTGCGGTAGAACAGATCATTATAGCTGTTCAGGTTGTGGTACTGCCCCAGTTCAGCCAACTTTTGATTGGCTTCTGCTTCGGTGATCAGGCCCTCGCGCTGATCGTATACGATAGAAGTTACAGGATCCTGCTGCGTACCTGTTACAGCAGGTCTGGAAGCGGTAATATTGGTGACCCTGTCTTTTTTAATCGCAATGTATTCTTCTGATCCGACCAACTTCAGATCGCCAAAGTCCGGACCTTCCTGGAAGGATACTGCAGATCTTAACGAAATAGCCGGCTTGCCTTTGGTTCCTTTTTTTGTTTCGATCACGATGACCCCATTCGCTGCCCGCGCACCATAAATCGTACTGGCTGCTGCATCTCTGAGAATGTTTACAGAGGCGATGTTATTCGGGTTGATCGAATTGATGTCTATGTCTGTTGGAAAGCCGTCAATGACGATCAAAGGAGATTTAACCCCGTCAAACGTGGAGACCCCGCGGATGCTCAGGCGCTCATCGGCCGGGGTATTCGGGTTTCGGTTGTTGTACACCAAACCCGCCAATCTACCTTCCAGACTTTCCAGAAAATTACCGGAAATGATGGTTCTTTTTTCCAGTTCTTTGGATGTGATGGTAGACACCGCACCGGTCAGTTGTTCTGCTTTGATTTGCTGGTAACCTGTATAGACCACGACCTGGTCCAGCTCATTTAAATCTTCCTGCAAGGTAATCACCAGCGGCATTACGGCCTTACTGAGCCTGACGGTAGTGGTTTTATACCCAATATAAGAAATGGTCAACACGGCATTTTCCTGTACATTGGAAATAGAAAACAGACCCTTTGAGTTGGTGGAATACGTTTGCGGACTGCCCTCTACTTTTACACTGGCACCTGCCAGGGGCAAACCATTGCCGTCTACTACACGGCCCCGCACATCAATCGCCAGGAAAAAGGCAGAGAGTCTATCCAGAAGGCCTGGTGTACTTTTTGAAATGATGACCGATTTATTATCAATCACATATTCCAAATGCTGAGGAGCGAGCAATCGGTCCAGTACATCTTTTAATTCTGCATTTTTGACCCGGATACTCACTTTCCTTGCCTGATTCAAACTCACTGTCTTGAACAGGAAGTCGTAGCCGGTCTGTGTCCGTATCTCTTCTAAAATCTCAGATAATGGCATATTCTTTTCAGACAGTGTAATTTTCTGCGCAAAAGAACTGGCATTGACCTGCATAATGGCCGTGATCAAAATTAGCGTGGTGAGCCTCATAATGAGCAATATTTTGTGGTATAGCGGCTTGGGCTTACCAAAGTGGTTAGTATTTTTATACATTTGCTTAGTTGTGGTTGGTGTAGTCCCCTCATTTTCCAAGATGCGCGGGGCACTACGCGGTTTCGTAATTTATTTTACTGATCAGCCTAAACGAAGGTCATTCCGGTTGCCACCGGGGTGACCTCTATTTTTCTGATCTGTTTGACAATAAGGGTAAATATTCTATTCGCTAACGGTCACCCTCCTTCCCTCTATTTTAAAATGGATTCCTTTTGTCTTTTCCAGCATACTCAGTACCTGACTAATGTTCTTACTCCGGGAGATCGTTCCTGTGAAGCCTTCATCTGATACCTTGCCTTCGTACACAATTTCTATATTGTACCATCGGGCCAGTTTCTTCATGATGCTGCGCAACTTTTCGTCATTGAAGCGAAAATAACCCTTTTGCCAGGACACAGCCTCTTCAATGTTCACCGGGATTATTTTTAAATGATCAGCGCCTTGCAGCACCGCCTGCTGATTGGGTTTTAGGATCAGGCCGTTCAGCTGCGCTTCTGTCTGGCCTCTTAATGACGACACTTTAACAGATCCTTCTAATAAAGTGGTTTTGGTCGTACCCTCGTCAACATAGGCATTGATATTAAAATGCGTGCCCAAAACCTCAACCCGCTGCCCTTCGCTTTCCACTATGAAGGGGTGAGCTTTGTCTTTGGCAACTTCCATATAGGCTTCACCGCTCAACTGAATTGTTCTCGTTTCACCATTGAATTGGGATGGGAAGGATATTTTTGAATCGGCATTCAGCCAAATCTTAGTGCCATCCGGCAATACCACCTGATACGTCCCCCCGCGCGGGGTAGAGGCTGTAAGCATCACCGCCTCCCCGTCATTGCGAGGCAAGCGCAGCAACGAAGCAATCTCACTCTGGTCACTATATCTCAAACCAGATTTATTAATGACGACTCCCGATTTAGCCTCGCTCAGGTTGATAACTTTTCCGTCAGCTAATGTCAAAGTAGCCCTGTTTTTGCCGGGGGCGATGTCATTGGCATAGGTCAGGAGATCCCTCGATGCCTCGGGATGACGTCCGCCTGAATAGGAAACAAAGTAAAGCCATACACCTAAAGTTATCGCCACTACCGCAGCGGCCGCTACCGCAATGCGTGGCCATAATCTTGCAGATTTGGGTTTGTCAACCGCCATTCCTGCCAATACCTGGTTCAGCATCTTTTGTCTCACAGCCTCCGGTCCACCTGAATGATCAGGCAAGACCAACAGCTCGTCCAAATGACTATCGTCCCATTCCTTCATCTGTTCCTGCTCTGCATCGCTCAACGCTCCTCTTTTCCATTTATCAGCCAGCTGCCGCAGATTTTCCCGATCAAAAGTTTCTTTCATGTATCGTGCTTTCTTATATAGACGGCGAAAAAAGCAACGACCCTACATCAGTCAGAAAATTTATTTAAGAATAAGCAGCGCAATGGGCATGGCGATTGCCAGATTGCCACGAATGCTTTTGATGGCGCGGGTCAGATGGGCCTCTACCGCCTTTTCCGACACCTGGAGTTCTTCCGCAATCTGCTTATTGCTCAGCCCCGCTTCCCTGCTCATCCGGTATACGATCCTGCATTTCTCCGGCAGTTGCCGTACAGACCGTTCTATACTGTCCAAAAGTTCCTGCTCCAATAAATGGGCATCCGGGGCCAGGTCTGATGGCAGTACCTCTTCCAGATCAGACAGGCTTTGACTTGACAACTGCAACTTTCGGTGCTCTTGCGCCAGCAGGTCCAGGACCCGGTACCTGACCGCCGCCGCGAGGTAAGTACCCAGTGTATACCTCAGTTCCAGCTGCTCCCTGATCTTCCACAATTTCAAAAACACATCCTGCACACATTCTTCGGCCTCTTCCAGATTAGAAAGACGATTGATCGCCACAGCAAGCAATTTATGCCAGTACCGGTTATACAGCTCAGTCATAGCCTGGACACTATCCTGCTTCATTAAAGCAACGAGCTCCTGATCTGTATAGCTGCTGTACATGGCCATTTGATGGATTCCCTTATTTATTAAGTTTTCGGTATAAACTTATACAGCTTTTTCTATATCGCATGCATAAAACCCAATATATTTTTGACCATACTATAAGAGCCAGCCCATATGAAACCATCGTAATCATGATAGCTTCATCACAGATACAAGAAAAATATAACCAGATGAAATATTTTATTAGTTGATTTTCGCGTGATAAACATAGCCAGACAAAAAGCTAGATTTGATCTATAAAGCATAGCGCAATGAAAGTCCATCAATTCGTTCCATCTGACATGCTGAAGCCTTTTGTAAACCGCATCCTGATTACAGAAACTGAAAGTGATCTAAACAGGCTGCTGTTGCCCGGCACTGCACCCGTTATGGCATTGCGTTTTAGAGGGGCGATATACCTGAACAATCACGCGACAAGCCTGGGATTCGGCTTCACCGGCATGTCTAAAACTGCACGGCCGGTGCATTACACTTCTGGTTCCGCCGTGCTGCTCGTACTTTTTAATGAAGGGGGTGCCGCTGCATTCATAAACACACCTTTACACGAATTTTCAGGACTAACCACAGACCTCAGCAACGTATTCTTAAGCAAAGAGCTGCATCGGCTGGAGGAAAATCTGGCAATGGCCGAAACACATACTGCCCGTGTGGCCACAGCAGAAGCCTTCCTGCTGGCGCAGCTCAAAAGAAATGCGAAAGACCACATGATTACCAAAGCCGTCGATATCATCAAATCCACAAGCGGCAATTATAAAATAAAAGAACTCGCCGCTGCCCTAAACATCAACATCGATTCTTTCGAAAAGCGTTTCCGCAGCCAGATAGGTATCTCCCCCAAACACTTCTCCTCCATCATCAGAATCCAATCGGTCATCAAAACCTATCAGCCGCATCAAAACCTGACCGAAGTTTCGCAGGAAAGCGGTTTCTTTGATCAGGCACATTTCAACAGGGATTTCAAGGCATTTACCGGCGAAAGTCCGGGTCAGTTCTTTAAAAAAGGCCTTCCGCAATGGTGATTTCCAAAAACCGTTAAAACTTGATTTTGTACAATTTTTGATTTCACATGCTGCGTAATTTTGGCTTATCAAATGATCAGCATATGAAACACTTACCTTTAATCATCGCCATTACAAGCTCCCTCTTATCGCAAGCCGCAGATAAAAAACATGTTAATATATTGGGAAAGGATATGGCTTATATAGAAACCGGCACCGGTGACCCGATCATCTTTCTCCATGGCAATCCAACCTCATCCTATGTATGGAGACATATTATACCTTATGTATCCCAGCTGGGGCGCTGCATTGCCCCTGATTTAATTGGCATGGGCGATTCGGAAAAGCTGTCGGATCCGAAGTCGCACACCTTTGCCGAAAACAGCCGCTACCTCGATGCTTTTTATAAAAAGCTTGGTCTGAACAAGAAAATAACATTTGTAGTACACGACTGGGGCTCTGCCCTGGCGTTTGACTGGGCGCGCAGGCACCCGGAAGCGGTTAAAGGGATCGCATTTATGGAATCGATCATTGTACCAACCAGATGGGAACAAATGCCCGCCAAAGGCAAAGAGATCTTTCAGGCCCTGCGCTCCCCTGCGGGTGAGCGAATGGTACTTGAGCAAAATTCTTTTCTGGAGGTCAATCTACCCTTAACACACATGACCCCACTGACTAAAGAGGAACACGACGAGTACCGCAGGCCCTTTCTGAAGCCCGGTGAAGACCGCAGACCCATGCTCGCCTGGGCAAGGCAATTGCCTTTTGAGGGAGAACCAACAGCGGTAACAGCGGTAGTTGCAAAATATGCGGCCTGGCTTAAACAAAGCCCGCTGCCTAAACTGTATATCGAAGCCAAACCGGGGTTGAGCTCACCCGATGCGGTAAAATTTTGCAACAGCCTGCCGAATACCACAAAAATTGTGGTCAAAGGCCTGCATTATCCACAGGAGGACTCGGCTGCGGAGGTCGGTACAGCCTTATCGGTATGGATACAAACTATGAACGCAGCATTGCGGCTTTGATAGCGGCAACTTATAAGCTCCGCTGTTTTTGGTCTGTGCTTGCTGTGTGCTTGCTACCGCTAGAGTCTAGCTTAAGGGCCTCTACATATCTCGTTAAGGGTTGATAGGTTCTCAAACGAAGCATCACTCTAGAGGAAACGAAGCATCACCCTAGGGGAACCAGGCACAGAGCGAACACAGAACAAGCGCTTGGCAGGAACAAAGCAGTGGCAGCGGATGCACAGTCGCGCGCCATTAAACATCAACAATCCGTGTCATAAATTAAAGTTTTGTATAAATACTCTGCGCGATATTGTAATTTAGTCCCCGAAACAAAACTTATTTCCAATGAAAAAAAGTCTAAAAATGATGATGTTGCTGGTTACTGCAGCATCTTTCTCTACCCAAATCCAGGCGCAGGGGCTAGCTATGCCACAGGCCAGTACCACGCAGGTGTTGACCCAAAACTTCGGACTGGGTAAGATCACGCTCAACTATTCCCGTCCAAATGTGAAAGCACGTAAGATCTTCGGCGCCCTGGTTCCTTTTGGGGAAGTATGGCGTACAGGTGCCAATTCGGCTACCCTGATCAGCTTTACCGAAGATGTAAAAATCGAAGGACAAACCCTGCCGGCAGGTGAATACGGCCTCTTTACCATTCCTGAAAAGGGCGAGTGGACCGTCATCTTCAATAAGGGTTCTAAACAGTGGGGTTCATATACCTACAGCCAGGCAGACGACGTATTGCGCGTTAAAATTAAACCTGCCAAACTGAAAGAGAAAGCAGAAACATTCAGTATCCTTTTTACAGATGTATACCCTACTTCGGCAAAAATAAAACTGGCCTGGGACAATACAGGAGTGACCATCAACCTGGCTACAGAGGTAGACAGCAAAGTGATGGCCAGTATCGACGAAGCCATGAAAGGGGATAAAAAACCTTATTTCCAGGCTGCGCAGTACTACTTTGAAAATGGCAAAGACCTGAATAAAGCTTTGGAATGGATGAACAAAGCCGATGAAGGCAATACCAAAGCACCATGGGTAAAACTTTGGAAAGGCCGTGTGCAATTGAAAGCAGGCGACAAAGCCGGTGCAGCCAAAACTGCGGAAGAAGGCTTAAAAATCGCTACAGAGATAAAGAATCCGGAGTACATCCGCTTGAATACTGCTCTGATAGCTGAAGCTAAAAAATAAGGCTATTTGATAATTTATAAACCGCTGTTGGCAACTTCAGCGGTTTTCTTTTTGCCTATAACCCCCTGGATGAGCAATCCGAAAAGAATGACCAGCAGACAACCAATGACATTGAGCCACAGATAAGCCACCAATTCCATTTGTCCGCAGATCACCACCGCGATCTCCGCCAGGATAGCGGCATAAAAAACAGCCTTGCCCCCTACCTGCTTCACATAAAAAGCAACCAGGAACACGCCAAGGATCGTCCCGTAAATATAGGAGCCCAGGATATTGACCGCCTCCAGCAAATTGCCGATCTTACTGGCAAACAGGGCCATGACGATACAGACCAGTCCCCAAAATACCGTAGCCATACGCGAAGCCAATAGGTATTCTCCCGCTGAACCGTCTTTGCTGATCAAGCGCTTATAGATATCCACTACGGTTGTAGAGGCCAGGGAATTCAATGCACTGGCCGTGGAACCCATAGAGGCTAAAAATATGATGGCGATGAGCAGACCGATCAGCCCTTTGGGCAGGTACTGCGTCACAAAACTTAGAAAAATATAGTTATTGTCCTTGGTATTGGCATGTTCGTCGTTTTTGACCATGAGGTCGGTCACTTTCGTACGGATGGCCTTTTCCTTGTCGTCCGCGGCTTTAACGGCCAACCGTTGCTGGTCGATCGAGCCCTGATGGTCCTGGTCAAGCGCCGTGTTCAGCTTATTGATCTCCAGTTGCTTATCTTTAAAAGCCTGGTCGTAGTCCGTCTTTAAGGTGTTGAGTTCGGGCGCATAGCTACTCTTTTCCAGCTTGTTAAGTTCAAAGCTATTAAAGAAGATCGGCGGTTTGTTGTATTGATAAAAAGTAAATACGAGCACCCCGATCATCAGGATCAGGAACTGCATAGGAATCTTGACCATACCGTTCATCAGGAGGCCGAGCCGGCTTTGACTAACAGAAGCGCCTGAGAGGTAACGGCCGACCTGGCTTTGGTCGGTACCGAAATACGACAGTTGCAGGAAGAAACCGCCGATGAGGCCGGTCCACACGGTATAGGGATTGTCGAGGTCGAAAGTAAAATCGATGGCATTGGTGCGGCCCATTTTGCCGGCGATGCTCAAAGCTTTGCCAAAGCCGATGTCGGCCGGCAGGAGGTGCACCACCATGACCCCGGCGGCAAACAAGCCACAGAAGATGATGCTCATCTGCAGCATCTGCGTATAGGAAACCGCCTTGGTACCCCCATAAACTGTATAAAAAATCACCAGTCCACCGATAAACAGCGTGGTGTACGTGGTATTGATGTCGAGGATGGTGGACAGGATGATGGAGGGTGCATAGATGGTAATACCGGTGGAAAGCCCACGCTGGACCAGGAACAGAAAAGCCGTGAGCGCCCTGGTCTTGAAATCAAACCTGTTTTCGAGGTATTCATAAGCGGTGTAGACCTTCAGTCGGTGGAAGATCGGCACAAAGGTGATGCAAAGCACGATCATCGCCAGCGGCAGCCCAAAATAGAACTGCACGAAACTCATTCCGGAGGAATAGGCCAGTCCGGGAGCTGAAAGAAAAGTGATGGCGCTTGCCTGCGTGGCCATCACCGACAGGCATACATGATACCAGGGCAGGCTTTGGTTGCCCAACAAATAACCATCGATATTTTGTTCGCCACGGCTTTTGTAAATGCCGTACACCACGATTACCACCAGGGTACAAACGAGAACTGCCCAATCTATACCGCTCATTCGAAATACTTGGTAAAGGCGTAAAAAATAACGATCAGGAAGATCAGCCAGCCGATCAGCAAGCGGTAAAACTGTTTCCAGCTTTTAACAAATGGGGGGAGGTCCTGCTGTGGCTCGCTGTTTGGCATAGGCTATTTTATTTGGTTAATCATCAATTATTTGGAAGAACCCGCAGAGATCAGGTTGACAAACAAGCGGTACGCACCCGGCACACCCGCAGGCAACTGCCTGAAAAAGGCCAGGGAGGTATAAACAAACTTACCCCTTCCATAGTCGGCCACTACCAGTGAGCCATCGCCAGGATTGTCGCCTTTGTCGTTCATCTGCAATATACTGGTGTATTTCTTGTCGAGATCACTCAGGAAATATAAACCCCGCTCCTGGATCCAGCCATCAAAATCATTGGTGGAGATCTTATTTGGATAATTGAGTAAACGATGTTTAGAATCGATGAAACTCACTTTGGCGTTTTCCTCGGTCACGCGGTTGCGGGTAATCTTGAAGGGATATGGCCCGATGTTGTCGGTCTTCAGCGGGGAGTTGACATTGTACTGCACCACAAGGGTCCCTCCTTTTTTGACGTACTCCATCAGGTTGGGCTGCATAGCCGCGATCTGATCATTGGTATTGTAGAGGCGGACGCCGGTAAGGATGGCATCAAATCCGGACAAATCGCCGTTAAGCACCTGGCTGTTGGACAACAAAGTCACGTCGTAACCGATCTGCCGCAGGGCCTGGGGCACCAGGTCGCCCGCACCGGCGATATAGCCGATCTTTTTGCCGGCCAGCTTCAGGTCTACACTTTCTACACGGGCTTCCGCCAGGGGGAATAAGGTTTGGGTCGGGATATGGTCGTAGTCCAGCACTTTTAATCCTTTGTTAAAGGTCTTTCCGCCTGTTTCGACGTTGATAGAGAGCGTACCACCCATACTTTTAACGGATGGGGTAACGGCAAACTGCACCGTTCTTTCTGTACCCAGTCGGGGAATACTAAAAGCGATCTGCTCTGGTGATGCTTTCCAGCCTTGTGGCAAGGTGATCTTTACCGAGCCCTTCGCATTGTTTTTAAAGCTCCGGAGTGTCACAGAGACATTTTTCGGCTTGCTGCCTTCAAAGACCAGTGCGGATTCTGAAAGGGTGGCGGTGACCGGAGGGGCCACGACAATCGGCTGGTACACCTCCCCTTTTACCGGGTCGGTATATTTATAAATGATGGGTTTGCGCAGCGGGATCTCTTCTTTGCCAATGGTCACGATGAAATCGGCCTGATAGGCACCGGCGTCTTCGGGCATACCCAGTTGGCCGGTATGGGCAACGGTATACAGTCCATACGGATGTTTGGCCGCCAGCCAGTAGGGCTGGATAATCTCGGGCTTTGCCGCGATATAGGTCTTATCGGCCGTCATCAATTGATTGGGGATCAACCGTGCGGACAACTTGGTATTGACTTCTTTAATGGATATAGGCAGAGCGAAATCCGGCTTTACCCTGGCAATAGCCAGGAGTTTTACAGGAATAGAATCGTTGAGTGCATAGATGCGGCTGGCCGCCTGTGCTTCAAACCAGATGCCCCCGCAGGCCAGGATGAGCCGGTCGAGTTCTTCATGTTTGAAAGGCTTTCCTTTTACTGCATTTCTCAGTTTCAGGAGCTTGGCAATGGAATTGGAGGGATTGGACACATCAAATTCCGCATTGACATCGTCCAGGATTTGCTCTGCCTCGACCAGACCTTCATTGCGGTCGAGATACAGGTTGACGCCCTCAAAAAGATCTTTTTTGGCTTCCTCACCGGCTACCGGGGTAAAGTATTCAAAAGAAGAGCCTCTTTGCAATGCGGCACCAAAGCCCTGGCTTTTATGATTGGAGCGGCTTTCTGCGGCAATCTCGCCATAGCTTTTGCCCAACAGGGAATTGTATAAACCGACATCTATTTTTAGCTGGTCCTCAGAAGTGGTATTGTTGCCCCCGAAGTTGAACGTGTTCCACAGCAATCTTTTGGCTTTCCAGGGCTTGAGTACTTTAAGCTGCTCGGGGAAGCGGGATGGATCGGCAGCGGCATCAAAGGCCTCCCTGGCCAGGATGGCCGAGCCTGCATGGTGTCCATGACCGGCCCTGGCGTCGGGTGGGAAGCGGGTGATGATCACATCAGGCTGAAACTTCCGGATGATATAGACCACGTCTGACAACACCTGCTCCTTATCCCACAGCTGGAAGCTTTCTTCGGCCGTTTTAGAAAAGCCGAAATCTACCGCCCGGGTAAAAAACTGTTCGGCGCCATCCATCCGCCTTGCGGCAAGCAGCTCTTGGGTGCGAATGAGCCCCAGCAATTCCGCCTGCTCATTGCCGATGAGGTTTTGTCCGCCGTCGCCGCGGGTGAGCGACAAATAACCCGTCCGCACCTTCTTTTCTTTGGCGAGGTAGGTCAGCAAACGGGTATTTTCATCATCGGGATGCGCAGCGATGTAGAGTACACTTCCGCTTACGCCCAGCCCTTCTATCCCCAGTTTAATCTCGGCAGCGTTGAGCTGTCTGGATTGTTGGGCGTGAAGCAATAGGGGCAGGCTTGCGAGGACTGAAAAAATAGATAAGCGAAATCTCATAGGGAGGGTGTTAATGGTTACAGCAATATTTTACTGCTGATTTCTTTGTCGATGGTAATGAATCCAGGGTATTTGACCAACTGGCTGCCGACCATAATGCTCGGCTTAATTTTGATGGTGACCAGGCCTTTGCGTTCCGGCCCACCGGCACCGCCCTGTAAAAATCCGAGTATATCGTTCAGCATCTTACTGTCGGACATCAATGGATAAATATTGGAGGTCAGGCTGACGGGAACCGTCACCGAAGCACCGGGCTCTATGCTGATCAGCTGATTGACCACCCCTTCCACCAATTGCTGGCTGTTGATCAGCACCTTGTATTCAAAGTTATTGATGGCGGCGGCATTCTGGCTGGGATTGGTGATCTGCAGGTTGATCCGCGCATTCAGGGGAATGTCCCTGCGGAGCATGCCTAAGGCCACACCGGGCATACTGGCCAGGTTGATGTTGCCATCGGCCAGCAATTTTTTGACATCTGTTCCGGCCACCAGGATCTGGTCTGCAGAAACAATTTTATAGGTACAATCTTCTAAAGCCTTGATCTGCCGGGCTTGTTTGTTTAATCCGCAACCTAAACCTAGTGTAGCCAGCACAGCAAAAAGGGCTATCTTTTTTATCAACATATCTGTATGGTCAAATGAATTGGTGTGTATGGGGTATTATCTTCTGCGCCTGCCTTTGTTGGTACCGATCAGGCTGTCGATGCTAAACCTTCCCGCGCCGGAGATCAAGAGAAAAACATAGACCATCAGGTAATGCAGGCTGAGTTCCTGAACACCAAAACCGTCCTCGGCATGGATGATAAATACCGTAGTAAGCATGGTGATGATCAGGGGTATGGTGGCCAGGCGGGTAGCCAGTCCCAAAAATATCAGAATAGAACAGCCAATTTCGGCAAATACAGCCAGCAGGATGCTTAAATATACGCCCATTCCGTAAGGATCGGCAAACTTAATCTCTTCACCGGAGAGTAACTTCACGAGTTTGGGATAACCATGTGTGATCATCATAATGGCAATACCCACCCGGAGTATCAATAAAGCGACATCAAGCGCACTATGGTTATAATTGGTATTGAACAGTTTTTTCATTGTCAGTCTTTTATTTTATTCAGAGGGTTTTGATAAAGCGGGGCCTTAGACCTCACAATTAAACGCAATTTATAACTATTAATATATACAAAAAAACTTAATACACATCTTTTGTGTTTTTACACTGGTATTACACCAATAGCAATCCAATTACACATTACAATGATACAGGCATGAAACTACATTCACATCATTTGAACATCAGATCCGGAAATTTCTCCATTGAAAAGCAGCATTACGAAAACCTGAACCTGAATGAAAGGCTTGCTTCTATGTTTGCTGGCGGGTTCCTGATCCGGTCGGGATTGACCCGGCCCTGGAAACCGACCTTTTTATATGGGGTATATATGACCTATCGCGGGGTAACGGGGCATTGCCTGTTTTATGAAAAGCTGGGGATCAACAGCAATAAACCGCATGCGATCAATATACGGGGCGAGTTTGTGGTGGACAGACCACCCGGCGAAGTGTACGCCTACTGGCGAAACCTAAACAACCTCTCGGGCAGCATCATGCACCTGCTGGATGTGGAAATACTGGATGAGCATTTGTCGCGCTGGAAGAGCAATATCCTGGGCAATATGCTTCCGGTAGACTGGGAAGCGAAGATCATTAAGGATGAGCCGGGACGTTTGATTGGTTGGCGCTCCGCACCGGGAACAATCATTGGCCATGTGGGCAGGGTACAGTTTGCGCCTGCAGAAGATGGTGCAGGCACCGTATTGAAGATTGTATTGTCCTATCAGCCACCGGGTGGCGGGCTTGGTATCGGACTGGCGAAAGTACTTAACCCCTACTTTGAGCATTTACTCAAAAAAGAGATTAAGAACTTCAAGCATACGATCGAGCAAAGAGCGGTGGTCTGATCTATGCGCTCATGGTCGCCGCGCCGATACCTGCTACAATCGCAAACAGGAAAATGATGATGTAAAACGCAAGGACGACGATGATCAGGATACCCCAAAACTTGAAAAAGGATTTCAATTTGCTGACGGCTATACCCAGGCTCGCCTGGTCTTCATACAGAACTGCTTTTTTGGCCGCGTTGCTGTATTTGAACAAGAGTAAACTTGGATAAAAATATAGTAATGCGGTCAGCAGCAGGATGACGGTCAGGGCGCCGGTGCCCAGCTTTGCATAGGGATTGGCATCGCCCAGCATATTGTCCATGACCGACATGATCGCCCCTACGCTAAAGGAGATCAGCACCATAAAGCCTGTGCCGATAAAGCCGATGATGGACAAAAACTTAGTCCATTTGGCCGTTTCATACATATAGCTCCTCACATCTTCCGTCACTTTGAGCGTTTCGGTTGCGTGGGCTTCAGATAAAGGTGCCGGTGTTTCTTCAAAATTTTCCATAGTAGAATTGTTTAATTTCGTTTTTAGATTTCTAAACCTAAATAATATTTAGGTTCTTCACAAGTTTTATAGGGTAAGGATTTTAAAAAAACTATCTTTGCGCAATTTACAAACCGAAGCTGCCAAAGAGGTAGAAGGATCATACCCGAACTTACGAATTGAACAGCTTCATTATTAAAAACTAAGAATATAAATGGCATTACAATGTGGCATAGTCGGATTACCAAATGTTGGAAAATCTACTTTATTTAACTGTCTATCAAACGCAAAGGCGCAAGCTGCAAACTTTCCTTTCTGTACCATCGAACCCAATATTGGGGTGATTACGGTGCCGGACGACAGGCTGACTAAACTAGAAGAACTGGTAAAGCCTAACCGTGTGGTGCCCAATACTATTGAGATCGTAGATATCGCAGGCCTGGTTAAAGGTGCTTCCAAAGGGGAAGGACTGGGCAACCAGTTTTTGGGAAATATCCGCGCGACCAATGCCATAATCCACGTATTGCGCTGTTTTGATGACGGCAATGTGATCCACGTAGATGGTTCTGTTGACCCGATCCGCGATAAAGAAATCATTGACACAGAATTGCAGCTTAAAGACCTGGATACGGTTGTTAAACGCATTCAAAAGGTAGAAAAAATGGCGAAGACAGATAAGGATGCCAAAAGAACATTTGACATTCTTTCAGTAATCAAAACACATCTGGAAAGCGGCAAATCCGTTCGCTCTGCGTCGGTTTCTGCGGAAGATTTTGAGTATATCCAGGACCTCGGCCTGCTTACGCAGAAACCGGTCATGTATGTTTGTAATGTTGACGAAGGGTCGGTTGTTACCGGAAATGCTTATGTAGACAATGTAAAAGAAGCCGTTAAAGATGAAAATGCAGAGGTACTGGTGATCTCCGCGAAGATAGAATCTGAGATTGCGGAGATGGACAGTTATGAAGACCGCCAGGAATTTCTTGCTGATCTTGGGTTAACCGAATCGGGTGTAAATAAACTGATCCGTGCCGCTTACAGACTATTGGATCTGTATACCTATTTTACTGCTGGCGTACAGGAAGTAAGGGCCTGGACGATCACCAAGGGCTTTACTGCACCACAGGCAGCGGGTGTGATCCATACCGATTTTGAAAAAGGATTTATCCGTGCCGAGGTGATCAAATACCAGGATTTCGTAGAACTCGGTTCTGAGAATGCCTGTAAAGATGCTGGCAAATTGGGTGTAGAGGGAAAAACATATGTAGTGGAAGACGGTGACATCATGCACTTCCGTTTTAATGTGTAAATAAATCCTATAAAAAATAAACAGCCCGGCTTTTGAAAATAGCAGGCTGAGCAAAAAGGGAGGCTGTAAAAACATACAGCCTCTCTTTTTTTGTAAACTTTTCAGAGATATTAAAAAATCAAAATACTTATATACAATATATTACAAAATATTTGTGTAAACATTATGATTTTATGACGCTTTAGAAATTCTAAAAGATTAAATTTGGGTTTACCTATCTAACTCCCCTATTCTGAAATGAAAGTTGTAAACCCTACCAAAACCCAGGTTACCTATACTGCAGACGAGGCCTACACAGCGTCCCTAGATTATTTCAAAGGAGATGACCTGGCGGCCCGCGTATGGGTCAATAAATATGCGCTCAAAGATTCTTATGGAAACATCTATGAAAAGAGTCCGGACGACATGCACCGTCGTATCGCCGGGGAGATTTCCAGGATCGAACAGCGCTACCCCAACCCTTTGTCGGAAGACGAAATCTTTGAACTAATCCGCAACTTCAAATACATCATCCCGCAGGGCAGCCCGATGACAGGTATAGGCAACCCTTACCAGATCGCATCCCTGTCCAACTGTTTCGTTATTGGCAACGATGGTGATTCAGACTCCTATGGTGGCATCATGAAAATAGACCAGGAGCAGGTGCAGCTGATGAAAAGGCGCGGTGGCGTGGGCCATGATCTGTCGCACATACGCCCTAAAGGTTCGCCGGTCAAGAACTCAGCACTGACCTCAACGGGTATTGTCCCTTTCATGGAGCGCTTCTCCAATTCTACCCGCGAGGTGGCACAGGATGGACGCCGGGGCGCATTGATGCTTTCGGTAGCCATCAGGCACCCGGATTCTGAAGACTTTATAGACGCCAAGATGGAGCAGGGCAAGGTGACCGGAGCCAATGTTTCGGTGCGTATCGATGATGCATTTATGCAGGCCGTACAGTCCGGACAAAGCTACCAGCAACAATACCCGATCGACAGCGACTCGCCCCTGTACAAAAAAGAAATCGACCCTACCATCCTATGGAAGAAAATTGTACACAATGCCTGGCGCTCCGCAGAACCGGGAATCCTGTTCTGGGACACGATCATCCGGGAGTCTGTACCGGATTGTTATGCAGACCTGGGCTATAAGACGGTCTCTACCAACCCATGCGGAGAGATACCACTTTGCCCTTATGATTCTTGTCGCCTGCTGGCCATCAACCTCTTTTCTTACGTAGATAATCCTTTTACCGCAAAAGCTTCGTTCAACTGGGACCTGTTTAAAAAACACATTCATTCCGCCCAGCGCATGATGGACGATATCATCGATCTGGAACTGGAGAAAATAGATGCCATCCTTCAAAAGATAGCGGATGATCCTGAGGCTGAAGAACTAAAAAGAACCGAGAAAAACCTTTGGCTGGAAATACAGACCAAGGCCAATGAAGGCCGAAGAACAGGGATCGGTATCACCGCCGAAGGTGATATGCTGGCCGCAATGGGCTTACGTTATGGAAGTGATGAAGGCTCTGCCTTTGCGGTAGAAATCCACAAGACCATCGCCATCGAAGCCTACAGGGCTTCAGTCAGCGCCGCTAAAGAGAGAGGCCCCTTCACCATTTTTGATGCAGAGCGCGAAAAAAACAATCCTTTTATCCTGCGCCTGAAAGAGGCAGATGCACAGCTGTACTACGAGATGCTGGAGTATGGAAGAAGAAACATCGCCCTGCTGACCATTGCGCCGACAGGCACCACTAGTCTGATGTCGCAAACCAGCTCCGGCATTGAGCCGGTCTTCATGCCCGTGTACAAAAGAAGAAGAAAAGTCAATCCGAACGACAAAGATGCCCGCGTGGACTTCGTGGACGAGGTGGGCGATTCATGGGAAGAATACGTGGTCTTTCACCACCGCTTTAAACAATGGATGGAAGTAAATGGCCATGACCTGACCAAAAACTACTCACAGAAAGAGCTGGACGACCTCGTAGAAAAATCGCCTTATTATAAAGCGACATCCAATGATGTAGATTACCTGAAAAAAGTAAGGATGCAGGGTGATATCCAGAAATGGATAGACCATTCCATCAGCGTGACGATCAATATGCCGGCTGACGTAACCGAGGAAGTCGTCGGGGAACTATATATGGAAGCCTGGAAATCAGGATGTAAAGGAGTGACCGTTTACAGGGATGGCTCCCGTTCAGGCGTACTGATCGCCAATACCGAGAACAAACCGGAAGCCGAGGCAGAAAGCACAGGCCTGATTTTCCCAACCACCAGGCCAACCGTACTGGAAGCGGATGTGGTGCGCTTTCAAAACAGCAAAGACAAATGGATTGCGTTTATCGGATTGATCGATGGCAAGCCTTACGAGATCTTTACCGGCTTTGCCGATGATGAAGATGGGATACTGATCCCCCGCTGGGTGAATGATGGTGTGATCATCAAAAACCGAGATGCAGATGGTGGCTCCAGGTATGATTTCCAGTATAAAAATAAACGGGGACACAAAACCACCATCGAAGGTTTATCTTATAAATTCAATCCCGAATACTGGAATTACGCCAAATTAATTTCCAGCACACTGAGACATAGCATGCCGATTGAAAAGGTAGTTGACCTGATCAACAGTCTGCAACTGGACGAAGCCATCAATACCTGGAAAAATGGGGTTGCCCGTGCACTGAAGCGCTATGTACCAGACGGCACAGAAGCCAAAAAGGCACAATGCCAGAATTGCAATTCAACCAACCTGCATTACCAGGAAGGTTGTTTGACCTGCAAGGATTGCGGATCGTCTAAATGCGGATAATTAAAGCTTAAGATTACATAAAAGAGGCTGCATCATATTATGATCAGCCTTTTTTCTTTAAAGGAGCTTGGTTTTCTTTACAGCAATACACCCTTCAGGAACAGCAGTGCCATACTGAAATAAATGATCAGACCAGTCACATCTACCAGAGTGGCCACAAAGGGAGTAGAAGATACGGCAGGGTCGGCACCCAGCTTTTTTAACAGCAGAGGAAGCATCGAGCCCATCAAGGTGCCCCAAAGTACCACACCGACCAGCGAACAGCCCACTACAAGCCCGATTAGTACAGGCTCGTCCAGCGAACCTGCAATCACCTGCCAGCAAATGATCACTGAAAAGCTAAGCAGGCAGAGGGTCGTCCCCAAAAAGATTCCTGAAAAGATCTCCCTCCGCATCACGCGCCACCAGTCCCTTATGGTGATCTCACCTAAGGCCATCGCCTGTATGATCAAGGTAGCAGCCTGGGAGCCACTGTTTCCGCCACTGGAAATAATCAAGGGTATGAACGTCGCCAGTATGACCACTTTTTCTATTTCATGCTCAAAATTGGACATGGCAAAGATGGTCAGCAGCTCCCCAAAAAAGAGCACAATTAACCATACTACCCGTTTCTTATATAACTGGAATACAGGCACGTCCAGGTAAGGTTCATCCAGTGCCTGGGTACCCCCTATTTTATGAATATCTTCGGTATACTCCTCATTGGCGATCCAAAGAATGTCATCGACGGTCACAATTCCCAGCAGGACATTGCTGTCATCAACTACGGGAAGAGCTACCCTGTTGTTCATCCTGAACACATTGATCGCTTCTTCCTGCGGATCACTGACTTTCAAGGCGATCGACCGGTTGTCAGTCAGGTCGCCTATTTTAGACTCCGGGTCTGACAATAAGACCTCCCGGATTCGGATATCGTCCAGCAGCACACCATCTTTATCTATGACATAGATCACATCAATGGTCTCGGAGTTTTTACCGTATCTCCGGATATGGGCGAGCACCTTGTTGATCGTCCAGTCGCGTTTTACCGCCACATAATCCGGCGTCATTAACCGGCCTACACTGTCTTCCGGGTAACCGAGCAACGACAAAGCCTCCACCCGGTCTTTAGCAGGCAGCAGAATGATCAGCTTTGCAACCGCATCTCCCTTTAGCTCACTGAACAGCGAGGTACGGTCATCAGGCGGAAGGAGGTTGATCAGCTCGGCCAGCTTATCGCCGGAAAGTTTCTTGATGATCTTCTCCTGTGTAGGAAAATCAAGGATCCTGAATACATTGACCGCTCTTTTGATCGACAGGGTGTCGATAAACTTGACTGCATATTGCGGAAGCTCATCGATCAGTTGTTCTACATCGGAGATATTCAGGTCGTCCAGGTACAGCTTTAAATCTGTATCATTTTCCTGTACAATGAGTTCAACGATGTGATCAAGGGTCAATTCTTCCATAAACAGCGTTATTTACATAATTTCGGTTGTTTTTCAAGATTGCAAAAATGCTGTTTTTATTTCAAAAAGACACCCTTTTAATTTATATTTAACCATGCGTTTGCGCCTATATGATATTGTTGCCCCTCTTAGACCTTATATTAAACTGATATGCACTATGGAGTGCGACGAGGAAGCCGATACGCACCAAATTCGTGTGCTGCCAGATACGTGCGTGGAAATATTTATCAACTACACCCAAACACCTGTGGCAATCATCGGTCACGAACTGCACAAGCGAAGCATCGTAACGTCCAGAATGAGCAAGCCTATAGATGTGCAGATGCGCAAAGGATCTGGCTGTCTGGCTATTTGTTTCCATCCTGGCATGGCCTCTACGTTCTTTCAGGTTCCAATGCATGCACTGACAGATGCCACTGTATCTTTATCTGACGTATGGAATGGTATGGTAGCTGAAATAGAAGACAAGCTCGCCCGTATTGGTGATCATTCAGCACGCGCGGATATGGTACAAAAATATTTACTGCAACAATTGGCGCCCGACAAATATGATTCGCAGGTCGCATACTGCCTGGATCTGGCACAACGCTCGGGTGGTTTACTACCGGTCAGTAAACTCACAGAGGATATTGGCCTCAGCCAGCGCCATCTATCAAGAAAATTTCAACAGTCGGTAGGCCTGTCGCCCAAAGAATATCTGCGTGTATACAGGTTTGTGCAGTCATTGCAGCATTTAAAAAGCCCGGGTCTCTCACTGACTGAAGTCGCTTATAAAAGCGGCTATTATGATCAGGCACATTTTAACCGGGATTACAGGACTTATACAGGCCATACTCCCGGTGAAGTGGCACAAGCGCAGGATATCTTGTACGGATGTCCGTTTTATACAATTCAGGCTGATTAAATCTGCGCAATTTTGTGATATAAAACATAAACGATATGCGAAAATTAATATTAGGACTGGCCGTAACACTAGATGGTTACATTGAGGGGCCAAACGGTGAATACGACTGGTGTTTTACAGATCAGGACTATGGCCTGAATGAATTCTTTACGCGTGTGGATGCCATCTTCATCGGCCGAAAAAGTTACGAGGTGGCCCGGCAACATGCGGATCAGAATAACGGAGAGATCGTACCCGGAATGCCTACAATGACAGAATACGTATTTTCTAAAACATTGAAATCTGTAAAAGAAGGTGCTGTATTGATTGCGGACAACAGTATTGCCGAAGCAAGAAGAATAAAAGAGCTGCCCGGCAAAGATATCTGGCTTTTTGGTGGCGCCTCGCTTACCGATGTACTAATGAAAGAAGGCCTGGTAGATGAATTATGGATGTCGGTACACCCCATACTTCTTGGCAGCGGTAAACCTTTATTCCGCAAGCAGGACAGCCGTACCGAGCTGAGGCTCCTGGAAAGTAAAACCTATGAAACAGGCCTGGTTTCACTGCGCTATAGTTTAACTGGTTAAATTAAACTTGATGTCATTGCTTCTTCTTTGTATTTTAATACTCAGCTATTGGAACGATGGAGATAAATAAAAACGGCTGTCCTATAAAAAGACAGCCGTTTTTATGTGCTCCCGACGAGATTCGAACTCATATCGATGGTACCGGAAACCATAATTCTATCCATTGAACTACGGGAGCAGGACGCCAAAGATATAAAATTTGAATGAATCTATACAGCCACTTATTCAAATTTTGCTAAAAGCCTAACGCTGAGTATTTATCTTTCATTTGAGCTGCCAGCCCCCTTACTTCCTGTTGTTTATCTTTTGAAGATTATTGGTTATTCTTTTCATCTCCGCCTCCTGAAGCTGGCTCTTAATGACATTGATGATCAGGCCGGCATCCACATCAAGCACAATGGAAAGCCTGATGATCTCAGAAGGTGAAAAGTTTTCCGGTCTAAGCAGTTTTGCACCATAGCGCCCCTGATTCATCCCGATGAGCTGCGCAATCCGGGTAGGCTTTTGCTTTTCCAGTTCGCTCATCTTCCTTATAGAATGGTTTTCAAACGCAGATTTTATAAGAATAAATTCATCGTGTACTTTTTGTGGAATGATCATCAGGTCAGAAAGCTTATTAATCGGCTAATTCCTGTTAAAATCAGCATAAATGAAGTTTAGGTTATTTTTAAAATACGCTATTGTTATTCATAAATTACACATGTGTAACTAAAATATTTATATTTGCTCCGACATAAGCAATAGCTTATATGAAAAGAACAACCAACAAACTAGCTTAAACTTAATGAAACTGAACCCTAACAATCCATCTTCCACACGCGCTGACGACCATAGCATGATCCATAGTGAATTTCTGTTTTATGCACACGATATGAACATTGAAAGATTTACAAGGCAGGAGAAGGAAATGATCGTACGATACTATGATCTTCTTCATCAACTGCTCGATGAGAACCAAATTAAACACCGCTTGTACAAGTTTGATTTTTAACGGTATATATTATAAAAAGAAGCCCTGCAGGATGATTATTGCAGGGCTTCTTTTTTTAGACGTTCTTTGCGGAACAGTATGCCCCTCAACAGGCATACTTATTGCTTAATCTACGAATGAATAAAGACTTCTAAAATGAACGCACATCAGCCACGTTTCCAGTTTATACCTTTCGTCATCTGCTTGTTTATACCTCTTTCCATCGGTGCAATAGGTGGTTTATTTACCTCGGAGGCCGTCATGACCTGGTACCCTACCCTTAATAAACCTTCTTTTAATCCACCCAACTGGATTTTTGGCCCGATGTGGACCCTGCTGTACATCTTAATGGGCATTGCCTCTTATAGAGTTTGGCAGCGCAGGGAGCAAGTGGCGCATGTGCCAAGAACCGTCGCCATCTACGGCATGCAGCTTACCCTCAACCTGATGTGGTCCTTCCTCTTTTTCTACAATCAGAGTATCGGGGGCGCCCTGTTTGAGATAATTGTGCTGCTGATCTTCATCATCATGAATGCGCGAATGTTCTATAAGATCGACAAAACGGCAGGCTTGCTGTATATCCCTTACATCCTATGGGTGAGCTTCGCAACCGCATTGAATGCGGCGATTTTTATGCTGAACTAATTTGAGGGAAAAACCTTAATTTTAAGGTGTGAAACTTCTTAAAATAATGGTCCTGTTTTTCTTTGCCTGCATAACCTTTAAAGGCTATGCCCAAAAAGTGGGACTGGTATTGAGTGGTGGCGGCGCAAAAGGCCTGGCCCATATTGGCACCCTCAAAGCCCTGGAAGAAAACAACATACCTATTGATTACATCACGGGTACATCTATGGGCGGCATTGTAGGCGGGATGTATGCGGCCGGTTACTCCCCTGCCCAGATCGAACAAGTGGCTTTAAGCAAAGAGTTTCAGGACTGGGTGGGTGGCAGGTATCAAAGCGACTACAATTTCTTCTTTCAGAAGAACAACAGAAATGCCTCACTGATCAGCGCCAAACTGGCGATAGACACCGGCTTCAGGATGAGTTTTCGGTCCAACCTGGTCAACGACATTCCGCTCAACTTCGCCCTGCTCGAACTGTTTTCCCAGGCTTCTGCAACTGCAAAGGACAATTTTGATAAGCTATTTGTGCCTTTCAGGTGCATGGTGTCTGACATTTTATCACAGACCAGCATCACTGTGAAGAGCGGCAGCCTGGCCGAGGCCATCAGGGCTACCATGACCGTCCCCCTCATCTACCGGCCGATCAAACTGGAAGATAAATACGTTTTTGACGGCGGCCTGTACAATAATTTTCCTGCAGATATTATGAAAAATGACTTCAAACCGGATTACATCATTGGTGCCAATGTATCCTCCAAGACCTTCAACGAATACCCGAAGGACAACGACGAGCGACTGATGAACCGGGTGATGGTCTTTATGTTCTTATCCAAGTCTGACTCCACCCTCATCGGGGAAAACGGGATGTACATACAGCCCAAAGTGCAGGGCTATAGTGTGGCCAACTTTAAACCGGTCAGCGAACTGATTAAAGAAGGTTACGATGCCACGATGGCCGATATGGAGCAGATTAAAAAAGCGGTAAAACGCAGGGTGGACAGCACAGATCTTCAGCTGCGCAGAACGGCCTTCAATAATAAAAAACCAGACCTGGTATTTAAGGGCATTAAGGTTTCCGGGGTCAATTCACAGCAAAAGAAATACATTGAGCGTCTGTTTAAGCGCGACCAGGAAAGCTTCGACCTCGCCGACATCAAAGAAGGCTATTATAAGCTGGTGGCCGATGAAACCTTTGAAACCGTATATCCTAAGATCATCTATGATCCGGCTACAGACAGCTACAATTTTGAGATCATCGCCCAACCCGCCAAGAGCTTTAAGATAGATCTTGGCGGTAATATATCGACCAGGCCGATCAGCAATGTATTCCTGGGTGTCCAGTACAATTACCTAAACCGAAAAGCGTACACCTTTGGGGCGAATTTCTACTCCGGCCGATTCTATGAATCTGTACAGCTAAACGGCCGGATCGACTATCCATCCCGTCTGCCCCTCTTTCTGGCTGCAGAAATGACGTATAATCACTTCAACTTCTACAATACCAGTCAGATCTTCATTGAAAACCCTCACCCAACTTATATAGAACAGTCGGACCGTAAAATAGACCTGAAAATGGGCTTTCCGCTCAACCGGAATGCCAGGATAACGCTCAACAGTTCTTTTATCTACAACAACGACCGGTATAGCCCTACGAACTCTTTTTCTATCGGGGATGTACTGGACAAAACCGTATTCAGGGGCTCCAGGAGTACGATGGTCTTCGAACAAATGACGTTCAACAGGAAGCAATACCCCAGCCGCGGACGAAATTTAAGGCTGGGCATCAATTATATTGCAGGTACTGAATTTTATACCCCCGGCAACGTATACAACAATACGGTTACTTTCAACAAAATCAATGAAAGCCGGCAGTTTAAAGAATGGGGCTACGTCAAGTTTTCTGATGAAAACTACGTCTTCCGAAAAGGAAAATACACCTTTGGGTACCTGGCAGAAGCCGTGTTTTCCAATCAGCCTTTATTTTCCAATTATTACTCGACACTGCTCGCTACACCTGCCTTTTACCCATTGCAGGACAGCAAATCCGTCTTTTTGGAGAAGTTCCGTGCCATCAGCTATGTGGCGGGAGGTCTGAAAAATATCTACAGCATCCGGCGGCACCTGGACTTTAGGCTGGAAGGGTACATGTTCCTTCCTCACCGGCAGTTTGAACAGGTGGATTTCCAAAACATCAAGAAAACAAAGCCCTTTAGCACCTGGCATTATGCAGGTACGGCCGGACTGGTCTATCACACTCCTGTGGGGCCAATCAGCTTAAGCTATAATTTATACGACGATCCGGTAAAAAGAAACGGCGTTTTACTACATTTGGGTTATCTGATTTACAATAAACGATCTATAGAATAACAAATACGATGATGAAATCTATATACCTGTTCCTGCTATTGACTTTACCATCTGGCATCCTTTTGGCGCAAAATGCGGATGTCAATAATTTCCTGGTGAAAGAAAGCCTGCTCAAGAACAGCAAGCTGGCCATTATAGCCGCAGATTCGCTGGATCAGCCCTTAGATTACATCAACGGATTGTATACGTTTAGCGTGAGTGGTTTTTCTCAACCGGTCACCTTCAATGAGGGTGTGGCCATACTGCCACTTCCTATTGAGCGCTCGACTTTTGTTTATCTCAAGCACCAAAATGACCAGGGCACCCACAGTAAACTGCTCTATGTTTATAAAAAAGACGGTAGCTTGAATCCATACACGATCAATGGGCTATGGCTGGTCCTCTTTCCTGCCATCATCGTGCTGCTGGCCTTTGCTTTCCGCAAGTTTATCATCGTAGCGGCCATCCTGTTGCTGGTGTTTATATACTTCAACCACAGCAACGGGCTGAGCATAGGAACCTTCTTCGAAACGATATTTGACGGATTGAAAAACCTCTTTTAGAAAGGCATTCCGATACCGAAGTTGTATTGAAGAAAACGGTAGCGCTCCGGGCTGTTCGTAGAATAATACTGGGCTTTAAATTCTTTGCCACCGGTGAGGAACTTACGGATCACCCATTGCTCTGAGCCATCAAACTGCGGATCTTTGAGTTTTAAACCCACATCAAAACGGAAAACGAAGTATTGCACATCATACCTGAAGCCCATTCCTGTTCCCAATGCAATTTGCTTGCCCAGGTTCTTGAAATCGAAATAGGTCTCCGGCTGGGGATTGCCTTTGGAGATGTTCCATACGTTTCCGGCATCGAGGAAAAAGGCGCCTTTGATCTTGGCCCCAAAAAGGTTATTAAGCAATTTATAGCGGTATTCAAAATTGGTCTCTATATGCATCTGCCCGAGCTGGTCTATGCCATATAGCGTACTGCGCACACTTTCTGATGGAATGCGCTCGCCCCGGTTGTAATTGCCCGGACCGAGTGTACGGGCCTGCCATGCGCGGATTCCGTTGGATCCGCCGGCAAAGAACAGCTTTTCAAACGGTACCGCCAAGGAATTGCCATAGGCATAACCGACGCCGCTGTTCAGACGGGCAACAAACTGCTTTTCACCGCCCAGGCTTTTGTACCATCTGATGTCGACCTCCGGACGGATATACTGATTAAATGGCAAACCAAATAGCGTAGCATATTCACCCAGGCGGGGATCGGCTTTGAGACCACCTATCCTGCTTGCCAATTGCAGCATATTGCCCGCCATATCGATATTGCCCCTGAAATAAACAAAATTGCCGTTGGTCAATAGTTTATTGGCATTTAGAGAGTAGGTATACTTGATGCCCAGCGTCAAATCCCTTCTGTCCAGCAGTTTGATGTTATAGGTATTGGCTTCTAAAATCTCCCGGCCTTCCTCACTGAGGGTATCCAACAGCAGTCCGCCAAAACGGTATTCGAAATTCAGCGGGGTGAAGGAATGGAGCTTAGACTTGGTCTCCACCCAGTCGTAAGTCACGGAATTCAGAAATACCCGGCGCACAAAAAAGTCGCGCTGTAAGGCATATACATAACTGGTGGAAAACTTGGTAAAAGGCATACCGTTCTTACCCATCATCGGTGTGGAGAAAGGAACGATAAGCCGGGGTACCGATAAATTGGCACTGATGGAAAAATCACGCTGATAAATATCATTAAATAAAGAGTTGCCCTGCCCGATACGGGATTGAAGCCCACCTTTCACCTGGAACTCGAAGCGCTCAGCACCCCTGAAAATATTGTTGTTCGTATACGTATTGCTGAGCGTGAAACCCACCGTACCATTGTTGAACGGCACCTCGCCCTCTATCCTGTTGCTCATGCGCTTTTGCGGGATCATATGGACGATCGGGTCGACTTTATTGGAACTGTCTTTCGCCTTGCGGTAGTCGATCTTCACGTTTTTAAAGACATTCAGCTCATAGAGCCTGTCGTACGTGAGGTTCTCCTGCCTGACATCGTACAATTCATTCTCCTTAAGGAAGTTGTACCGTACAATAGGATTGCGCCGGAAGCGCCCGGACAGGTCGGTATAACGCACGCCCCTGTATTTACGTTCGTTCAACTTCAGGGAGTCCTGGAAGCCATCGGCATTTGGCGCGATCAGGATATTGGTCTCCCCAATCACATACTGCAAATGTTTGGGCCGGTCTATCGGGTCGTCGACAAACAGGGTTACATTGGCTTTACTGACGTTTAAATTAGAGTCTATGCTGTATTTGATATAGGGCCTGACAAAGTCAAAATAGCCATTTTCCTTCATTACGCGGTAGATCTGATCGCGCTCATAGCCCAAAGAATCATCGTCATACTGCATTCCTTCTTTCAAATGGGAGTACAATGCTTTTGAACTCATATACAAACTCTTAATGGTCGAATCCGGGATCTCGTAATTGATCTTGTTGATGAAAAATGCAGGGCCCGGATCGGCGATAAACTCTACCTTTGCCTTTTTATTGGCGATGGTAATGCCGGACTTCACCTTAGCTTTGAAAAAACCTTTACTGAACAGATACTTCTCGATCTGGTTGCGTGATATTTCCACCAGGGTGCTGTCCAGAATGGCTGGCGGCGTGCCCAGAGGTTTTATATTGGCAGTTTTATATCTTCCGTTTTGGGTATTAAAGAAATTATAGATCATCACATTGATGCCAAGTCCCGACGCCGGACGGATGTCTTTCTGAATGTAATTATAGGCATCTTCTTTAAAAGGCTCATCGATGCTGTCGATGGTGACTTTCTTAACAATCGCCTGATCGGGACCAATGTATCTTGTGGAGGAACATGCTGCAGCAAAAAGAATAATAAATAGTAATATTGCAAGAAATTGAATTCTCCTGTTATAACCGTAATATGCTTTCAAAATCTCAAATAGGTTTTATTAAATCATTACATCAAAAAAAGTACCGTAAAGAAAACAGGATATTTATTACTGAAGGTATAAAATCTATTGTAGAATTTATACAGTCCCCCTACCAGATTCACAGCATATATTACCTGGCATCCTATCGGTCTTTACTTCCTGATCTGCCCGCAAATATAAAGTTATTTGAAGTAAACAACGCTGAACTGGACAAGATTAGTACGTTGGCAACCCCGCAGGGAATAATGGCCCTGGTAAACATGCCTGAAGAGCGTCCAGTAAACAAGTCTATGCTAAAAAATACCTTTACTTTGGTATTGGATGGGGTGCAAGACCCGGGCAATTTGGGCACGATCATCCGCACAGCAGATTGGTTTGGCTTCAAACAGATTATTTGTTCTGCAAAGACAGTGGAAGTATACAATCCGAAAACAGTACAGTCTACGATGGGTTCACTGGCAAGGGTGGAAGTGTTTTATGAGGATTTACTCTTGTTCTTAAAGAATTTGGATCTGCCGGTATATGGGGCGATGCTGGACGGACAGAGTATTTATGAAACCGCCTGGGGGCCGGAAGGATTGCTGATTTTAGGCAATGAAGGCCAGGGAATCAGCGGGGAAGTGATTAAAATGATTGGAGTGCCGGTAACCATCCCGCGCATCGGATCGGCTGAGTCTCTGAACGTAGCGGTATCAGCTGCTATATTTTGTTCAGATATAATCAGAAAATTAAACAAATAAATTGCATAGTAACTTATAATTGCTATTTTTGCAACCTGAAATTTAACAGGGTCGAGTGGCCGAGTGGCTAGGCAGAGGTCTGCAAAACCTCGTACAGCGGTTCGAATCCGCTCTCGACCTCCAGATTTAATATAAATTAAAAAAGATTGACATGGCAGTTACCAGATTAAAAAGAAAAGACAGAAGAAATAAAACTTTCGCAAAATTAGACGTGAAGCATTTAAAACTGGCCACCAATATCGAATTGGGAAGCCGTTCTAAACAATCAAAAACAGATCAATTAGCTAAAAACATTGCTGTTTTAGATAAATTAACTGCTAAAGCGTAAGCTTTCTTTTTAAAGAACTAAAAAGGGGTATCTGAAAAGATATCCCTTTTTTTATTGCGATCATAAGATAGGTCAGTCGTCATTGCGAGGGAAGCAAAGCGACGAAGCAATCTCATGATGCTTAGCTATCCTGCGGAGATTGCTTCGATTCCTCGCAATGACGAAAAAGACGCTATTTCGCGAGTTCCTTACAGATTTGTTTAACCAGTCCAGGGCCTTCATAGATAAAGCCAGTATAAATCTGTACTAAAGACGCTCCAGCATCCATTTTATCCATGGCATCTTTTGGAGAATGAATCCCTCCCACTCCGATGATCGGAAAGGACTTATTTGATTTTTCTGACAGGTATCTGATGACTTCTGTAGAGCGCTGTGTCAGGGGCTTCCCACTCAACCCTCCCGCTTCATTGCGCAGCTTCTCCGGAGTATACAAACCATTTCTATCAATGGTTGTATTTGTGGCAATCACACCGGCAATGCCTGTTTCCTGTACAATTTCTACAATATCATCCAACTGCTCATTGGTCAGATCGGGTGCAATCTTCAATAAAATAGGCCTGGATATCTCGTTCTTACGGTTCCGCTGCTGTAAGGTATGTAAAAGCTCCTTCAGCGGCTCTTTCTCCTGAAGTGCCCGCAGGCCCGGTGTATTCGGAGAACTTACATTCACCACGAAATAATCCACCACATCAAACAGGCGGTCGAAGCACTTCACATAATCGCTTACCGCATCTTCATTGGGGGTGTTTTTATTCTTACCGATGTTGCCACCGATCACAATTTCCTTATTCTTAGTCCGCAGCAATCTCAACCTTTCCGCCAGCGTATCTACCCCCTTATTGTTGAACCCCATCCGGTTGATCAGGGCCTGGTCTTCATTCAGACGGAACATCCGGGGTTTGTCATTGCCTGGTTGTGGCAAGGGTGTCACTGTACCCACTTCAATAAAACCAAAACCGAGGTCACTCAATGCCTCTATA
>Ga0160464_100265_pt1 | contig 48252 bp, 47 predicted proteins | sample HID1971I_E11MG_FD_108275 | JGI IMG/M metagenome (GOLD analysis project Ga0160464, IMG submission 108275) | Enriched millipede-associated microbial communities from UW Madison campus, WI, USA - HID1971I_E11 MG | ecosystem: Host-associated > Arthropoda: Insects > Digestive system > Unclassified ... | reverse complement strand
TGCGGCATCGTCGGCCTGCCCAACGTCGGCAAATCTACCCTGTTCAACGCCCTGACCAAGTCCGGTATTGCGGCAGAGAACTTCCCCTTCTGCACCATCGAGCCCAACAGCGGTATCGTGCCGATGCCGGACCCACGCCTGGAAGCTTTGGCGGCAATCGTCAACCCCAAGCGCATCCTGCCGACCACCATGGAATTCGTCGACATCGCTGGCCTGGTCGCCGGTGCCTCGAAAGGCGAAGGTCTGGGCAACAAGTTCCTGGCCAACATCCGTGAAACCGACGCCATCGCCCACGTGGTCCGCTGCTTTGAAGACGAGAACGTGATCCACGTCTCCAACAGCGTCGACCCGAAACGCGACATCGAGATCATCGATCTGGAACTGATCTTCGCCGACCTCGACAGCTGCGAAAAGCAACTGCAGAAAGTCGCACGCAACGCCAAGGGTGGTGACAAGGATGCCGTGGTCCAGAAGGGCCTGCTGGAGCAGTTGATCGCTCACTTCACCGAAGGCAAGCCGGCACGCAGCCTGATGAAGACCATGGGCACTGACGAGAAGGCTGTGATCAAGGGCTTCCACCTGCTGACCACCAAGCCGGTGATGTACATCGCCAACGTTGCCGAAGACGGCTTCGAGAACAACCCGCTCCTCGACGTGGTCAAGGCCATCGCCGAGGAAGAAGGTGCCATCGTCGTTCCGGTATGCAACAAGATCGAAGCGGAAATCGCCGAGCTCGATGACGGCGAAGAAAAAGACATGTTCCTCGAGGCCCTGGGCCTGGAAGAGCCTGGCCTGAACCGTGTGATCCGTGCCGGCTACGAGATGCTCAACCTGCAGACCTACTTCACCGCCGGTGTCGAAGAAGTCCGCGCCTGGACCATCAAGGTCGGTGCGACTGCGCCACAGGCTGCCGGCGTGATCCACACCGACTTCGAAAAAGGCTTCATCCGCGCCGAAGTCATCGCCTATAACGAATTCATCCAGTACAAGGGTGAGGCTGGGACCAAGGAAGCCGGTAAATGGCGCCTTGAAGGCAAGGACTATATTGTCAAGGATGGGGATGTCATGCACTTCCGCTTCAACGTATAAGTAAACCTGTAACCCCTGTACCGAACAAAAAAGCCGATGCATTGCATCGGCTTTTTTGTGGCTGTTTGTTTCAACATTTGAAACAAGTGCAAATTCAACGTATGAAAAAACTACTTAACCAGGGCTCTAAAAAAACTTATCCACGCAATCCTCCCGCCTTTAAGTTTTCTCCTACGCTAAACACGCTATAACCACCGAAAAACCACTTGAACAAAACAGCGCACTGAAATAGTTAATATTTCTCACGTTATTTTTCAGCCTTTTCACGTTAACAGACACGATGACTTTTTTGATTATTTAGGCTCTACTGGCTGCACGCCAACAGCGTTCTATCAACAGTGAAGTGATAGCGATAGTGGAGCACCTGGACTATGTCAGCTTCTTACACAATAACAAATGAGACATACCTCCCCTCCGTTGAAGCCTTGGAAATCGAGCGCACGCTTAAGAGTACTGCAGCGCTCGATATCGATATTTTGTTACTGGGAGAAACCGGCACTGGCAAGGATACCCTCGCCCAACGGGTCCATCGTTTGTCGGGTCGACGCGGTCATTTTGTCGCAGTCAACTGCGCCGCCATCCCGGAAAGCCTTGCAGAGAGCCAACTATTCGGCGTCAACAGCGGCGCCTACACCGGAGCAGTGCAGTCACGCGCGGGGTTTATCGAAACCGCACATTTGGGCACCTTGTATCTGGATGAAATCGACAGCATGCCACTTTCCATGCAAGCCAAGCTGCTACGTGTGCTGGAGTCGCGGGGCGTCGAACGCCTGGGCTCCACCCGGTTCATCCCGGTAGACATGCGAGTCATCGCCTCTGCACAGCAATCGCTACATGAGATGGTCGAGCAAGGGAAATTCAGGCGCGACTTGTATTTCCGCCTGAGCGTGGTGAACATCAATCTTCCTCCGCTGCGTAACCGCCGTGACCGAATCGTCCCGTTGTTCCTGAATATGATTCAAGAGGAAGCCGAGCACTATAAGTGCCTGGCCCCAGCCCCTTGCAGCGAGCTGGTCCAACAGTTGCTGTGCCATCCTTGGCTGGGGAATGTGCGTGAACTGCGCTCCACTGCCAAGCGATTCGTGCTGGGACTGGCGCCGCTTTCAGACTCCCCCTCGAACGCTACAAACGCGCCAACGAACCTGAAAGAACGCCTGCAACAAATCGAGAAAGCCCTGATTGAAGAGGCTTTGAGACGCCATTCCTACTGCGTGGACGAGGTGGCGGCAGAGTTGGGCATGGCGAAGCGAACGCTCTACTATCGGATGAAACAGTTAGAAATACAGTAGCCCACTGCCCAGCCGATATGCACCCAAGAAAACTCCAGACACATCCTTCAAGTAAAAATTGGAACCATAGTCAAGCCTGAGCCACATAAGTACGAGCCTGATATATTTAGTACCTATTGGAAGCATCAATACTGAAACTAGAAAATCGGGCTCAAATATCATTTCTTAAATAGCGGAGTTTAACTATGGGCAATGTTACTGGCGCCAGCGCAAACACCTACCAACCCCCTCTCCAAAGCCCCGGCGGCGGAGAAAACGAAGACCTCAAGCAGGAAAGGAAAGCAGCAGCTCGTGAATCTTTGAAGGAAAGTATTGAGTCCTTCAAGATCACTGAGAAGAAAAAGAACATCGACGCAATACGTTAAATCGCTTGACCGCCCTTTTCATTAAAAGGGCGGTTTTCCCAAGGAGGTCTATATGAAAATAGAAGTCGACGTATTACGCGAATATCAAAGCGGCCTGACACCCCGTAGGTCCCCTACCCAGCCTACGCCCCAAGGCGAAGATGTGAGCTTTTTCAGCTCGCAATTGGAACCCTCGATGCAACGGGTTAGCGCCGCGCCGACATCGAATGCCCTGACCGACGCTTTGCAGCATCTGGACAAGGCGAAAAGTGGCATGAGCAAAGGCCTCAAGGACTTCAACAATGAGTTCAAGGAAAAAAATCGACTCAACTATGCCTCCCATCTTTCAGACTCCGTCCTGCTGACCCAAACTCTGGTGAAGTGCGTCGGCAAGGGCGCGCAATGCCTCGAAAAAGTCAGCAACCTGCAGTAGGAAAAAATGATTCGTTTTCTTTCGATCGGACTCGTTCTCTCGCTGTCGCTGATACTGGGCGGCTGCAGTGAAAGTGTCGAACTGCATCGCCAACTGTCCGAACAAGACGCCAATGAAGTCATCGCGGAACTGGCTGACAAACACATACGCGCACAAAAAGTGCCTGCCAAGGACGGTGTGGTGATCCGGGTCAATGTAGCCGATATCAGCCGCGCCGTTCGCACGCTTGAAGCCGTAGGGCTGCCCAAGGTCGCCCGCGCCACAATGGGGGATACTTTCCGCAAGGAAGGCGTCATCTCCACGCCGCTGGAAGAACGTGCCAGGTACATCTACGCCCTGTCCCAGGAGCTGGAGGCGACCCTGTCAAACATCGATGGCGTCATCGTCGCTCGTGTGCACGTCGTGCTGCCCGAACGCGTGGCTCCCGGTGAGCCCGTCCAACCTGCTTCCGCCTCGGTGTTCATCAAGCATGACCCGCGATTGGAGCCCGACAGTATCAGGGCCCGTGTACGCAGGATGGTAGCCAGCAGCATTCCCGGCATGAGCACTGCATTGGATAACGCGCAAAAGCTTACGGTCGTTTTCGTGCCGGCTTCGGTCTATCAGGAACAACAACGATTGATCTATTTCGGCCCTTTCCTGATCCCTGAGGAGGACGTCGGTTTTTGGCGCACCAGTGTCGGCCTATTGATTGCCGGCGCGATACTGACGCTGGTCGCTGTGCTGTTTTGGCGCATCAGAGTCCAACGGTCAACGCCAGCTGTAGCCCCGGCTCAACCGTCGAATGAGTGATCACCTGGCTTGGGCACAATGGTGGGCCAATCCCTGGCAGTCTTCGCACCCGGACGCAACCAGCGCCCACACCTATGACGCAGTGCTGCCCTTGTGTCGCAGCCGGCCCGGGCTGGCATGTGCCGCCTTGGGCATAGAGCCGTGTCTGCCTCCTGCCCCGTGTGCAACGGTGCTTGGCTTGGCACTGGCATCACCGGAGCAGATTGATCTGGCAATAGCGCTACTGGACCTCACGTGCCATCCCAACCTCGACAGCCCCTTGTGCGACGAACACCGCAAGTGGTGCGAACGCCTTGCCAAGGCTCTGCATCCCGGGGCCTTGCTGCAACCGGACGACGATCCACTGCAATTGCTGCGGGCCTGGGTCGAACCTGCTGTCTGGCAGCGTCTGCGGTTGCGCCTGGCCCCCCATCGGGTGCAGGCAATTGAAAGGACATACCTGTCACTTGACGACGCCCATGGCCGGCTCAATACGCTTTGGCAAGCGATTGTCTGGCGTATCGCCGCAACGCATAGCGAACTCACCCATCGTTAACTGCAAAAAATCGGAGCCTTGTCGATGCTGACCCTACGCAGAATTGAGTTGCACAACGGTGTCCCCGGCCAGCCAAAGGTTTTGATTACCCGGGAAATGCTTGCCGACTGCTCGCGGGCCGGGCAGCTACTGGGTAGCGCCCAGGCCCAAGCCGACGAACTCTTGCACCAGGCGGCTGAACATCGCGAAGAACTGCTTGAACAGGCCAGTCTCGACTTCTGGTCACGGGCCAACGCGCAGCTCAGCGCCTGGGAGCGCCAACGCCAGGCGATGTGCGACAACCTCGAGCACTACGCCACCTCCATCGCCAACCAAGCCTTCCACTGCCTGTTGGAGGAAGTGCCTCAGCCCCAACGCCTTTCGGCATTGATTAAACAGCTGGTAGCGACGCAAATCCCCCCGATCAAGGCAACGCTGGTTTGCCACCCCCTTGAGCACGATCACATCGCCCAAGCCCTGGCCAAACTGGACTCTACGCTTTGGAGGCTTCGTCCTGATGACCAGGTCAAACCTCAAACGTTGCTGTTGGAAACAGAGGAAGGCGACTTCCGCATCGACTGGGCATCAATGCGCGAAATTTTGTTTGCGAGCGCGTAGGAAACATCAACGAAAAAGCGATGAAGGCAGCGATATTTTTAAAAAACATGTCCGCCGATGGAACTGGTTACAAACAACCCGCCACACAGTTCAGACACATCTGGAGTAAAACTCATGGACTTCTACGGAAACCTGAACACTCACCTGTTGAAGCAGGTTCAATCTGACACCAAGCGTGTGAATACCGCCTATAAAGACACTGAAGCATTCGATGGCGACATCGAGTATTTCAGCGATCTAGTGAAACAACAGAAACTCTCCATCATCGCTTTCAACGAACAAGTCCGCTCCAGGCATACGCTGCTTAAGACAGCCCTGGATGGTGTGCAGTAAGTTGCACACACTCATTGGCGGCTGGTTGAACGGCCAAGAAGAGCAGCTCACATTGTTCGAGAATGACGACGAAATCAACTTTCGGCGTGTCTCGAACAAACTGCTGATAGAGGTCCAGTTGACAAAGGCGGGCGCGGACAACGCCTCGCTACGAACTTGGATGCGCCTGGGGGGCCCCAGCCTGAGCTATTTTCACGGTGCTCTGGCGCAGTCACCCCTCACCGGTGCGCTTTGGCTTGTTCAATGTGTGGAGATGGGCCACGGCGAACAGCCCGTGAAGTGCCTCGAATCCCTTCTTAACCAACGCGACACTTGGCGCGCCATCGTTGCGCGCCAGGCCCGGCCTGCACGCGCATTCGTTCCCACGTCACTGCGCTCGATACCGCACTAACAAGAGACCTTCCCATGCCTGATAAAATCGACAAGCACAAATGCTTGCGCCCTCACCTATCTACTACCACACGTCGCGCCGCCTGGGGCTGGCTCATCATGCTACCCGGATGGCTGCTGCCGCTGGACAACACGTTGGCCGCCATTCCGCCCGAATGGAAAAACACTGCCTACGCTTATGAAGCACAGCATAAGCCCGTACGCGAAGTGCTGGAGGATTTTGCCCAGACGTTTGGTACGCAACTTCAAGTCGAGGGTCTGCTCGAAGGTAACGTCAACGGCAAGATACGCGCCAATACGCCGCAGTCATTGCTCGACCGGCTTGGGGTCGAGCACCGTTTCCAATGGTACATGTACAACAACACACTCTATGTCAGCACCCTCGACCAGCAAGAGTCCGCGCGCCTGGAGGTCTCGTCCGAGACCATTTCCGATCTCAAGCAGGCGCTCACCGACATAGGCCTGCTCGACAGTCGGTTCGGCTGGGGCGAGTTGCCGGAGGACGGTGTCGTGCTGGTCTCCGGCCCCAAAGTTTATATCGAACAGATCAAGCGATTCAGCAGCCAGCGCCGTTCCGCGGATGAAAAACAGAGCGTGTTGAGCTATCCGCTGAAATTCGCCAGCGCGGCGGATCGCCAGATGGAATACCGCAACGAAAAAATCATCATCCCCGGTGTGGCGACCATGCTTCGTGGGCTGCTGGAGCCGCGCTCAACCTCGATGCCTTCAGCGCAGACTCAGCGTTCCAGCACGCAGCCCCCATTCGTCACCTCCATGACCCCACGCCTGAGCAATCCGCTGTTGGGGCAAATGCTCGGTTCGTCCGCGGCAAACGCGGTGAACGGCTCGCCCGATGCAGGCATGTCAATCACCCCGCGAGCCCCAGTGAGCCTAGCCCGTATCCGCGTCGAAGCCGACTTGCGCAATAACGCCATCCTGATTTATGACGTGCCGGAACGGCAGGCGATGTACCGAGAGCTGATTACCCAACTCGATGTGGCGCGTAAACTGGTGGAAATCGATGCGATCATCCTCGATATCGAGCGCACGCAACTACGCGAATTCGGTGTGAAGTGGGGCTTTCAGAACAGTCGCTTCAGTGGTGGAGCGGATGTGGCTCCCGGCAACACTCAGTTGACCATTAGAAACCGTGACCGCTTCGAGGCTGACATACGCGCGCTGGAGGCCAAGGGCCTGGCAACCATGGTGTCCAATCCGTCAGTGCTGACGCTGGAAAACCAGCCAGCAGTGATCGATTTCAACCGAACCCAATACCTGTCTCGCGGTAGGGAAAACGCAACGATTCTACCGATTACCGTAGGAACCAGCTTCCAGGTAGTGCCACGCGTGATTACTAGCCGTGGAGGCCACCAAATCCAGCTGCTGGTAGATATCGAGGACGGTAACTTCGAAGAAGCCAACCCCACCCCCGACAGCTTCGATGTGCGCCGAGGCAAGGTCAGCACCCAGGCCATCATGGCGGAAAAACGCTCACTGGTAGTCGGCGGTTTCCATGTCACCGAAAGCACGGACAGACTCAGCAAGGTACCGCTGCTGGGTGATATCCCGCTATTAGGCAAGGCACTGTTTTCCTCGACTGAACGACAGAACAATCGGCGTGAACGCTTGTTCATCCTCACGCCCCGCGTCATTGGCGACCAGGCCGACCCGTCACGCTACTTGCCGCAGGCCGACCAGGTCGAATTGCAGGCCGCTCTCGCGCCACTGGTCAGGCGCTATGACCCTCACCAGCCGGTGATCAAGCGCAGTGACATTATCAGCACCCTGGCGCACCTGGTCAGCGGTGAAGTGCCCAAGGCCTTCAAGGCAGCGCCGATGCCCCTGGGGCTGAACACCCTGTGCAGCACTCGCAACCTGCTGGCGCTGAACACCGAACGCAGCCAGTGGTATGCGGGCTCGCAGTACAACGTGGCAGTGGTCGTGCTGCGCAACCAGTTCAATCGCAATGTGCGTATCGACGAAAAGGAATGCAGTAATGCACAAACCCTGGCCGTCAGTGTCTGGCCACGGGCCTGGCTCAAGCCAGGCGAAGAAGCAGAAGTGTTCATCGCCATGCGCCCGGTGGTGAAGGATGAACACCTCAGCGTGCCGCGCCCCTCTCTGATCACTCCAACCCAGAAGGCCAAGCCATGAAACACCGCTTGCTATACGCCTCACTGATCGGCGCGGCACTGCTCGTCGTCGGCTGTACGCCCACCTGCAAGGGCGACTCCTGCTCACGCCCCCAATCGACCATGGATAAGCTGGTGATCTGGTGGCCGCCGCAAATGCGCGTCGAACCCGGCCCCGCGGGGGAACGGGCGGACTATCAGACAGTGTCACTGGAACGATGAGCGCTCAAGGAATGCCGGACGATCAGCGTCAGGTCTTCCTCGACAGCCTGGTGGGCGGCTCTGCCGCTCACCTGACACTCGCTCCGGGCGTGACAGTCAGTGGCATGCAGGCCGGAGCCTGCCAAGGACTGGCCCTGCACGTGACACGCGAAACATTGCGACCGTTACAATTACAGCAGGTGCTGGAGCGCCGTTTCGAGCAAGCCGTGGCATTCGATGGTTGCTTCATCTACATCGACGCGCAGGACGCCCTGGTGATCTGGCATGCGCTGCCCCCGCAGCGCACCCTGTTCGACAGGACCCTCAGCCGAATGTTGTCGCTGGCCAGCCTTGCAACCCTGGATGCACGCACCCCGCGCTAGTCAACGTAGATCAAGCTCTGGCAACTCCAGGGTCTCACGCTTGGCTTCATCATCAAGCTCGCGCAAGGTACGGTAGATCAACGCCACGGCTTGCAAGGTTTCGCGAGGAATATTCGCCCCCAGCTTCTTCGTATACAGCGTACGCGCCAGCCAGACGCACTGGATCACCGGCACATCCGCCCTCTTGGCCCGGGCGATCAACGCACGGGCGTCATCATCGGTACCTTTCTCCACCAATAGAGGCAACGGCGTTTCGCCGGCACGGTAATACAAAGCCACGGCAAAGTGCGTCGGGTTGACCACCAGCATGTCGGACTCCTCCAGCTTGGGCAGCTTGACCTTCGGCTCCTCCTGGGCCAATTGCTGTGCCAAGGCGCGGCGTTGTCCCTTCACATGCGGGTCGCCTTCCATATCCTTGTACTCTTTGACGACTTCCACTTGAGTCATGCGCATTCGCTTGGCAAAGAAGTGCTTCTGCATGGTCAGGTCAATAAGTGCCAACACCAGCAATAACCCCAGGCAGGCATGCAGCAAATGGCGGAATAAAGCGATCAACGCCAGGATATAGCTTTGCAGGTCGCTGGTGGCCAGGTTGATCAATACTCCCAGTGAAGGCCAGATCACCACGTACAGGATCAGGCCCAGGAGCGTCGCCTTGATCACACTCATCAACAGGTTCATCAGTGACTGTACAGAGAACATTTGCTTGAGTTGACTGAGCGGATTGAGACGGTTGAAATCGAGTTTCAGGGTGTCCGGGGCGAACAGGATCCCAAACTGCATCCAACTGCTGACCAGCTTCGTAATAATCGCCACCCCGGCCATCAGCAGCGCGAATGAAAAAAACATCATCACGCCTTCAACCATCACTTCTTCCAGCGCCTGCGGGAAAGGCAGGGTCGAGCGTGAAATCGGCAACAACATCAACTGCTGGAAACGTTGCAGGCTGGTCTCGGCGGTGAACAAGGCGATCTCAGTGATGGCCGTCAGCACCAGCAGCTTACCCACATCCTGACTTTGGGCGACCTGCCCTTTCTTACGCTGATCACGCAGTTTCTTGGCTGACGCGGGGTGCTTTTTTTCCCCTGAATCACTCATGATACCGAGACCTTGAACATTACTCCCAGGGAGTGCTTGAGGTCGGTGAGCGAGCCCATGCGCCCGACGATCAGGTCCTGTAACAACGCAAAATACAGCAACAGGATACCAATACCCGCCAGGCACTTGAGGGGCGGCGCCAACGTACTCACCTGTAATTGCTGACTGTAGACCCCAAGCAGCGCAATGCCGAATTCCAACAACAGCAGTACCGCAACGAAGGGGGCGGCATAGAGCACCATATGCGTAAAGGTGTCCCCGAGCAGGTCGACAAATGTACTGAACCCATCGGCAGCGGGCAGCGGAAACCACACCGTCGGTGGCCACACCAGGTAGCTGTCCCAGATCACTTGGGTCAACGCTCCCAGCCCCAGGCTGGCCATCAACAGAAAAATCGCCAGTTGCTTGAACAAGTGCCCGACCGGCGTTGCGTCCGGCCCCAACGAGGGGTTGAGCTGGCCGCCGGCCAAGGCGCCACGCTGGTTATCCAACAGCGCACCAACCGACTCGAACATCCAAAACGGCATCGACAGCAATACGCCGAGCAAAATCCCCAGGGCCAGCTCTTTCAGAACCAGCCCACCAAGCAGCAGCGCAGAGAGTTCCTGGCCCTCCAGCATCGCATGAACAGCCGGCGCCGGCAGCAGTGCCATGACCATCACGATGGTGTGCCGGGGCATGCCTCGTATATGTTGGAAACAGAATGCCGCCACGAGAAAGGCACAGGGGTAGATACGCGCCATGGCGACCAGCAAGCTGGGCAAATACTCAAGATAAAGCAGCACAGGCGAAACCTCAGTGCAGGGCCGAGCGACCGATCATGTCGAAGGTCACGTTCATCAACTGGACCAATTCCACACCGATCCAGCGCCCCGTCATGATCAAAGTGATACCCACTGCCACCAGCTTGATACCGAAAGGCAGCGTCTGGTCCTGCACTTGCATCAGCGCCTGGACCAGGGATGTCATGACCCCTACCACCACCGCCACAATCAGCGGCGGTGCGGTCAACATAACCACCAGCAGCATGCCCTGCTTGAACAGTACGATCGGTTCCATAAGCCACTCAGAGATAGGAAAGGAACAGGCTGTCGAGCAATCGCGACCACCCGGAAACCATCACGAACAAGAGCAATTTGAGCGGCAGGGAAATGGTCATCGGCGATACCATTTGCATACCCAGCGCGAGCAGGAGATTGGAGACGATCAGGTCAATCACGATAAAAGGGATATAGATCAGAAAGCCAATTTCAAACCCCGCCTGCAACTGTGACAATACAAAGGCCGGCACCAGCAGGATCAGGTCCTCACGCTGGACTTCCTGCGCCATCTGCGCCGGCCACATGCGTGCGGAGTTCTCCAGCAGGTGGGTCAGAATATCCGGGTCAATATTGCGCAACATGAACGTGCGCAACGGTTTGATCGCCTCCGTCCCCGTCTGTTGAAGGGCGCTCACGCTGGTCAGGTCCAGGGGGGAAACCTTGACGATCTCGGCCATCTCGTAACCGACAGGCGCCATGATGAACAGGGTGGCCGCCAGCGCAATGCCGTTGATCGCCATCCCCGGAGGCACCTGCTGCACACCGATGGCGTTGCGGGTGATCATCAACACAATCACGATCTTCAGGAACGCGGTGCAGACGACCAACAACATGGGCATCAACGACAACGCCCCGAGAAATATTGCCAGGACGACCGGATCTATTCCCTGGAAACTACTCATCGAGAAAAAATCACGCGAGACATCTGCAGCCCCAGCCGCCCGTCCACTTCAACCAACTGGCCCAGGCCGAGAGGGCGGTCTCCGTAATAGAGTCCGGCTGTGCCAGGGGCGTACCCGGAGACGCCCAACACCGCGCCTGGTGCAAGATTGCGTAATTCGCCGAGCGTCAGATTCAACGTACCGCAACGCACATTGAGCGCCATGCTCAATTCATCGAAGGGTTCATGCCCGAACACATCCGTTACCGCCGTCTCATCCTCATGCCCTGAGTAGGGCTGTGCTGCAAAATCCTCGTCCACAAGCATGTCCTCGATAGAAGTAAGGGTCAGGCGCATCGGCCCGGATTCGGCGTCAATCCAGCCCACCAGGCGCCGTTTGCCAACCTGTACATGACCAGTTCCCGACGCACTGAAAAAGGCCTGTTCAAGCACCAGCACGTCACCGGCCCGCACACTGCGCAACTGGTGCATGGGCAATTGCAGGCGCCCCAGCGTCACATCAATCGCCAGTTGAAACTGCGTCGGCATTGGCTTAGCCATGGAACGCCAAGGCCCCGCCTGGCATAACGCCAGAAAGCTATCGACAGATAGCCACAGGTAGCCGACAACACGGGACGCACCGAGCGTCACGCAGAATCGGCAACCAAAGTTCAAGGGGCGGGTGCCCGGCAGCAAACGCAAATGACCAAACAGCGCCTGCACCTGGGGGCTCAGATGATGCTGGAACAAGGACCAGAACCAGGCATCCGGATCGTTGCCGGCCTGCGCCAGTGTCACCGGGCATTCACCCATCAAGCTCAATTGCGGTCCCGGCTCACTGAGGGCCAATACCCCGCAGGCCGTTTCGAAACAGAGCGGCTGGATACCCACGGGGGCAGCACCAGGCTCCATTTTCAACTCGCCACTTGAGCCGGCGACTTCAAACGGCATACGCATCCCGTGCCCCAACCGCTGTCGGGCAACCGCGATGTCAGCCTTGAACGTAGGAAATATAAGAGGTGGCAGCATCATGCCTGCGCCGATCTGGCCAAGTACAAACTCACGGGCTGACCCATGCTCGCAGCCAGACGCTGTTCACATTGTTGGCGTACCCCACTGAGCCAGCGCGCCGAAGCGTCTTGCTCCGCGTCCAGCTCAACGCTCCAACTGCCCTGCTCTCGACGAATATCGGCATTGATCCGCCCAAGGCGTCCGAGGTGAAAGACCGCCATCAACGGCCATTGCGGACCGACGAGCATTCGCGGCGCCAACTGCTCGGTCAGCGCCTCGATCATGGCGACATCGCCCGACGCTTTGATTCCGTTCAGAGAAGCTCCGTATCCGCCCCCGCCCTGACCATCATCGTCAAACAACTGGCTAAACAGTCGCCGTTGCTCCCAAGGCACCAAGGCACTGAACTCGGGGGCACGCTCATCGCGCGGGCGCTGACGTTCAGGTGTCGTAACTGCAACCTGTTTCATATCGGCTCCTGCCGCAGTAAATCAGACAACTCTTGAATTTTTTCCACTTGGCGCAAGCATAAAGTGACCTGCTTTTGCGCCTGGTTGACCTGCACCACCTGCTCTTGCTGCCGCCCTTGCAGCCGCAGCAATTGGTGTTCTTCGCGCTGCGTGCCCGCCGACAACTCCTGCTCCTTGGCACTCCAGTTCTTCAGCGCCTTGAACGTCACCACCTGCCCCTGGTGCTCGCTCAATAGTTGCGCACATTGCCGGGCCTCTTCCTGGCGAGTCCGCTCGAGCACCTCCTGCATCTCGCGGATGTGCGCGACCAGCGCTTGCTGAGCCCGTTTTGCCTCACGCAACGCACGCTCCGCACGATCGGCACGATGCCGGCGCAGGCGTCGCAAGGTATCGATTTCACCCGATAACATTTCAGAATGGGACATGGGCAGTCAGCTCCGTCAGTTGGTTCATGGTGACGGCTAGCGGCGAAGGTTCCCGCAAGTCCTGGCGCAGAAACCCGTCTACCGCCTGCCGACTGTCGACTGCGAGGTCGGTGAGGGCATCGTTGCCAGGTTGATACTCTCCCAACTTGAGCATCAGCTCGATCTGCTGGTAAGCCGACAACAGGCGCCGCAACGCCGTACCGGCACGGATATGCGCGGGCTCAGCGACATTGCTTAAAATCCGCGAAAGACTGGCGAGGACGTCGACCGCCGGGTAGTGACCGCGCTCGGCCAGCTTGCGTGACAGGACGATATGACCATCGAGCAGAGAGCGCACTTCATCCGCCACGGGATCGTTCATGGAGTCCTGCTCGATCAGCACCGTGTAAATAGCCGTGATCACACCTTCGCGGGTCAACCCGGCGCGCTCCACCAACCGCGGCAACAAGCTATAGACCGACGGCGGCAAACCACCACGCCCCAAGGGTTCACCGGCAGCCAGGCCGATTTCGCGTTGCGCCCTGGCGAAGCGGGTCAGGGAGTCGATCAGCAACAACACCCGCTGGCCCTTGTGCCGGAAACCCTCGGCCAGCGCGGTCGCCGTGAACGCGGCGCGCGCGCGCTCCATGCTTGAACGGTCAGAGGTGGCGCACACCAACACCGCCTTGGCCCGCAACTGTTCATCCAGCTCGTGATCGAGAAACTCGCGCAATTCCCGGCCCCGCTCACCAATCAGACCGAACACGATCACATCGCATTCCACGTTACGGGCGATCTCGGCCAACAAGGTGGTCTTGCCGCAACCGGCACCGGCAAACAGCCCGACACGCTGGCCCTCCCCCAGCGTCATCAGCCCATCAATCGAGCGCACGCCCGTCGCCAGTGCGCGGTTGATCCGCGGCCGTTCCGTAGGCAGGGGCGCCTCGCACAACACCGGGGTCGCATCAGGTGCGTCCGCTTCGACGAATGCGCCGGCACCGTCACCCGCAATCGGGCGACCAAAACCATCCAGCACCTGCCCCAGCAACTCATCACCGACCCGTACCTGGTGTGGCACCCCCAGCCGCTCAACGCTGGCACCCACGCGCACGCCTTCCAGATTGCCCAGGGCGCTCAGCACTGCATCGCGCTGGTCGAACCCGATGATCTCCGCCAGCATGTAGTCACCTGGTGCTTTCTCGACCTGGCACAGGTCGCCGATACGGGCCTGGGGCAATCGGCATTGCAGCAGCATGCCGTTCACGCGCTGAATGCGTCCGCGCATCGTGACCGGGGCGAAGCTGCTCAGCGCCTGGGACTGGTTCAGTTGCCAAGCCTCCAGGCGCTCCTGCAACGACCCCCTCACCAGCCCACCTCATAACGTTGCTCGCCGTCGAACACCACTTTGCTGTTGTCGATCAATACCAGGCGCAGCCCATCCACTTCATCGCCCACGAACAGCCGGGTTCCCTCCTCGAGCACCACATGGCCGTTCGGGCCACCGACAATCTGCAAGATCCTGAACGGCAACCTGACGTCGCGAACCCGTACGCGGCTGATCACCGGCACGCCGGTATCGAACTGCTCGGCAAAACGGTCGAGCATACGCGCGATCAGTTCCACTTCTTCCTGGGAAACGACACCATTGAGGGCTATCTGGTCATTGACGATCTGCAAGCTGACACGCTGGAGCAGCTCGCGCTCGGTGAGCATCTTCATCAGTTGCTGGCGCACCTCGGCGGGCGAATCCAGCCCGGGCTTCTGAATCACTGCCGGCATCAGCGATGCCTGGGCCTCGCGCTCGCCACTGAAGATAATACCAACCGCCATGATGATTGCGGCGCATAACAGAAGTAGGCTTACCAGGCCTTTTTGCTGCGTCGACGAAATGGACGACAGGGTCAATGGCAACGTCTGGGGTTCAGGTTGCGCTACCTGCCTGTCTTGCTTGGGCGCCGACGCTTGCAGCCAAGGCTGATCAGCCGGGCTGACACACAAGCTGACACTGCCAATTACAAACGCAGTGTTGAGCGCCAGGTCGCTGATTTGCGCCAACATTTGCCCATCGCTGTTTTTCAACAGCCCAGCCTCAGCCTGCACCGACCACCGGCCATCGGCCAACAGCAGGCGCGCGTGATGCTCGGCGATACCTGGATCATCCAGCAAAAGATCGGCATCCCCGTGGGCGCCAAGGCTCCATTGCTCGCCAAACAAAGGCAGCGCGGCCCCTTGGTGCAAACCGTCCAACACCCGGAGTTCGAACATCAGTGCGTCCCCCCATACTCAAGTAGCGATGTGTTCATGCCAACGTCCCGTGCATCAACTCATCCTGGCTAAGATCAAAACGCCCCAGCACCTTCACCTTGGAATTGCTCCCCAGCTCGGCGAAGGACAGCACCGGCACATGGTTGAACTCCTCAAGCAACAAGGTCCGTAAAGGGCTACGCAAGTCTTGCGCCACCAACATCACGCTTTTAGTTTTGGCCCGGGCACTGAAGGCCCTGTTAAGCAGGTTGACCATCGCTGCGCTGTCATCGCTGTCGAGTGCAAAGAACACTCCCGTCTGGGTCTGGCGCAGAGCCTCACGCAGGGTGTTTTCGGTATGCGGTGATAACAACCAGGCATGCAGGCCATCGGCCTCGCTGTACTGGTGGAATATCTGCGACTTGAGGGCAATGCGCGCATAGTCGGCCAGCGCTTCCGGCTCGCGCTCATGCTGGCCATACTCGATCAGCGACTCGACAATCAGCCTCACGGCGCGCAGCGGAACCCCTTCGCTGGCCAGGCGTTGCAACACCGCAGAAAAGCGCGATATCGGCATGATGCGTTGCAGTTCCTGCACCAGTTCAGGTTGATTGTGTTCAAGCCAACTGAGGATTGCCTTGCTCTCCTGGATCCCCAGGAACTGCGGCCCGCTGAGCATCATCGCCTGCTTCATGCGCTCGACGATCAAGCTCGTCGCACTGAAGCGCTCCAGCTGCGAGTCATCAAGCAATGGGTCATCAGGTGGCAGCCAGAGCCAATCCTGTTCATTGCGCTCGGCCAATCCCGGTATGCCATGCTCAGGCTCAACCGTAAGCGCAGCGCGAGCCACGGCCACTCGCTGGACCACCGACGCCTTGACCATAGGCACTTCATGCACGCAGAAGCGCATCTCATCGGCGGCCAGTGAGTCATCGATCTCGACCTCAAACGGCGGCAATGTCAGGCCGATATTGGCAACCAGGGAGTTTCGCACCTGACGGATTCCATGAATGAGATCCGTCACCTCAGGCGTTCCTCGCAAGGCCGAGGGAAACTGCAACAGGTAGGGCCGGGACGGATCGAACCCGCGCAAGTCCTCCTTGCCGTTTTCTTCGGGCCGCGGGGCCTCGACGGCTTCGGCTTCTGGCTGCGCTTGCCTACGACGCCGACGGTCAAGGTAATAACCCAGGGCGCCTGTCATTATCGAGATCAGGATAAACACCAGGGTCGGCATGCCAGGCACGATCGCAAACACCAGCATCGCCACCGATGCGATCATCCAGCTCCTGGGTTCGCTGGTCATCTGCCGGGCGATTTCAGCACCCATGTTCGTGACGCCCTTGTGCCTGTCCGGTGCCACACGGGTAATGATCATGCCGGCGGTCAGGGAGATCAGCAGCGCGGGGATCTGCGCAATCAAGCCGTCACCGATGGTCAGTACCGAATACAGCGCCATTGAATCGGCAGCGCTCAATCCGTGCTGGAACATCCCCGTGGAAAACCCGCCCAGCAGGTTGACCACCACAATGATCAACCCAGCGATGGCGTCGCCCTTGACGAATTTCATGGCGCCATCCATCGCACCGAACAACTGGCTCTCGCGAGACAACTGTTCACGCTTGTCGCGCGCTTGCTCGCCGTCGATCAAGCCAGCACGCAAGTCACTGTCGATGGACATCTGCTTGCCAGGCATTGCGTCCAGGCTGAAGCGTGCTGCCACTTCGGCAACCCGCTCGGAGCCCTTGGTGATGACCAGGAAGTTGACCAGGGTCAGGATCAGGAAGATGACCATACCCACCGCCAGGTTGCCGCCTACCACGAAGTTGCCGAAGGCCTCGACGATATCGCCGGCGTCCTGTTCAAGCAGGATCAGTCGTGTCGTGGCGATCGACAGCGCCAGGCGAAACATGGTGGTCAGCAGCAGAATCGACGGGAAGGAAGAAAATGCCAAAGGCCCGGGCAAGTACAGCGCCAGCATGATTAGCAGACAGGAAATGCAGATATTCAGTGCAATCAGGATGTCTACCAGCCAAGTGGGCAGCGGCACGATGAAAATGAACACAATCGCCATGATCACCACGGCGCCCAAGACCTCGGCACGCTGCGCCAGCTTGAGCAGTATGCCGTTGATGGTGGACAGCACGCTCACGCCAGAATGCTCGAGTCGGGAAAGCGAGGGTTCTTGCCTTCTTGACGGGCAAGCTCATCCATCACCAACAGGAAATTATGCAGCGCCTCTTGGCGAGACCGGCTATCCGGCCATAGCGCCAGCGGCAAGCTTTGAAACAGTGGGTAAAGCGTATTCAGAGACACAAGCGTGGACGTGTTGCCCCCCATGTCTTCGGCCAGGCGCATCACTTCATTTGAGGCAATGCCGGTGCTGGCGTAGCCCAGCAGGCGCTGCAGCAGGTTTACCGCATGCAGCTCAATCGCCAGGTTCTGGGTCAAGTCACGGCAGCTGCACAACACCCCGCTCAATGCACCGCAACTACGCAGCCCCACCAGCAGGGTGCGCAACATTGCCGTAGGCAGAGACGAGACATGGGCAGCGATGTCGGCGGTCAAGGCACTGGACATCACGTTCAGCCCATGGGCAAAGCGGTCGTCGCCGTAAACGCCCAACAGCGCCTGCATCATGCTCGCCAGGGATTGCCGCGTCACCACACTGGCGTAATAGAGCGCGCGCAGCGCCTGGCGCTCCTGGGGATCGCCACCGGCCTTCTGCAAGGCCACGGCAATATTCAGGCCTGCCTGGATCTGGCCTTTGAAGCGGATCTCCAACTTGGCAATGGCATCCCGCGCCAGGGCGGCTTCGGATTTGCGCGCTTCAGCATCGGCCTGCTCCAACACCGACTTTAGTACCACAAAGGTACGAGCCGGGTCACCGCCAGTGGATTCCAGCAATTTATCTACGCTGGGCTGCATCAGCAATTGCAGCCTGATCCGTCGTGCAATCGCCGAAAAACTTTCCTGGGCCGGATGACCCAGCTGCTCATACAGCTGCGCGAACGCCTGGACCGGGGGCGCACGCACCCCGATTTTGCGTTTGTCCAACGGATCGGGTTGACGCATGAGAGGCGTACATCCCCCTGCCGCCCGTCGCCCAAAGCAGCACTTTCCGTTAAACAGTTGAAAGCGTAGAAAAATTTTCGACAAAAAGGCTTGACGCATTGCCGTTCCAGGCGAATAATGCGCGCCACTTGGCTACATAGCTCAGTTGGTTAGAGCATAGCATTCATAATGCTGGGGTCCGGGGTTCAAGTCCCTGTGTAGCCACCAAGTACTAAAAACGGCTTACCGAAAGGTAGGCCGTTTTTTTATGCGCGCAAAAAAACGTCCCAACTGTATTTTGACGCTTCCCTACCCCGCTGTTAGTGTCCAGCCTCCCTTCACACACGGAGTGCTTCACGGTGAAACTGGACATCTACCAGGTCGACGCCTTCAGCCAACACCCCTTCGGCGGCAACCCAGCGGCGGTGTGCCCGCTCACCGAATGGCTGCCCGACGAGCAACTGCAGAATATCGCGGCGGAAAATAACCTCTCGGAAACCGCATTCTTCGTACCCCGTGGCGACTTCTATGAGTTGCGCTGGCTCACTCCCGAAGTCGAGGTGGACCTGTGCGGCCATGCCACGTTGGCAGCGGCATGGGTATTGATCCATAAGCTGGCCGATGCACCCGAAGTGCTTCGTTTTGCCACCCGCAGCGGCGAGTTGCGGGTGACACGCAATGGCGATGAATTGGCGATGGATTTCCCGGCCAAACAGCCTGAGCGCTGCGAGCCGCCGAGCGGAATGTTGAGTGCGTTGGGAATTGAAAATGCCGAGGTGTTTGGCACCGATGACTACATCGTGCTGGTAGAAGATGAAGCGCAGGTGGCGGCGCTCACGCCGGATTTCGCACGACTCAGGGGCCTACCTAAACGCGGGATTGCGGTCACCGCCAAAAGCACTCGATTTGACTTTGTCTCGCGCTGGTTCGGGCCGAATGTAGGGGTCAATGAAGACCCGGTCACCGGCTCGGCGCACACCTCACTGGCACCGTTCTGGGCCGAGCGCCTGGGCAAATCGCAATTGACTGCCGAGCAAGGCGGCCAGCGCAAGGGCCAGTTGCGCTGTGAACTTCAAGGCGACCGGGTGATTATCTCCGGCAAGGCCGTGCTGTATATGCAAGGCACGATCTACCTTTAGAAAGCAGTACCCCAAGGACAACAGATCATTCTCAAAATGAACGGAGTTCAGCGCGTGTTTTTGATTTCCCGCCGCCACCTGACGGTCATCGCAACAGCCCTGGCCCTCGCGGCCTGCCACACTACCGTCACCGAACAACCACCGGCCCCGGAGCTGGGTTCGGGCTATCGCACCGACCTCAGCACCCGCCACGCCGAACGCCACATGGCCGCTGCCGCCAACCCGCTGGCCGCCGAAGCCGGGCGTGAGATGTTGCGCCAGGGCGGTTCGGCCATCGATGCGGCGATTGCCATGCAGGCGGTGCTGACCTTGGTGGAACCGCAGTCTTCCGGTATCGGCGGCGGTGCGTTCATCATGCTGTGGGATGGGCAACAGGTGTATGCCTACGACGGCCGCGAAACCGCGCCGGCGGGTGCGACCGAACGCCTATTCCTGAACGCCGACGGCACGCAGATGGCCTTCACCGATGCTCAGATTGGCGGGCGCTCGGTGGGCACGCCTGGGGTATTGCGCGCGCTTGAGATGGCGCACAAGCAGAGCGGCCATCTGCAATGGGCCAAGCTGTTTGAGCCGGCGATCCGCTTGTCGGAACAAGGCTTCGCTATTTCCCCGCGCCTGCACAGCTTGATCGCGGCTGACCGCTTTATCGCACAATCGCCGGAGATGGCGGCGTACTTCCTGAATGCTGACGGCTCGCCCAAAGCCACCGGCACGCTGCTGAAAAACCCAGCGCTGGCCTCTGTGTTCAAACGCATCGCCAAGGAAGGGCCGGACGCGCTGTACCACGGGCCGATTGCCGATGAGATCGCACGCAAGGTGCAGGGCAATCACAATGCGGGCAGCTTGTCCGTGGCCGACCTCAAGAGCTACAGCGCCAAGGAACGCGCACCGTTGTGTACCGACTACAAACAGTGGAAGGTCTGCGGCATGCCGCCACCTTCCTCGGGCGGGATTGCTTTGGCGCAGATTCTTGGGACGTTGCAGGCACTGGAAACCCGCGACCCACGCCTGGCTATTGCGCCAATGACACCGGTCAAGACCGCCTCGCCGGCCGGGCTTGAGCCGACACCCGAAGCGGTGCACCTGATCGCCGAAGCCGGGCGCCTGGCGTTTGCCGACCGTGCACTGTATGTGGCCGATGCGGACTTTACCCCCGTACCGGTTGCCGGCCTCGTCGCGCCCAATTACCTGGCCCAGCGTGCCGCGCTGATCGGTGAACGCAGCATGGGCGTCGCCAAGCCCGGCCAACCCGCTGGCGTGCAAGTGGCCTATGCGCCAGACCGCTCGCCGCTGCGCATCTCCACCTCGCAAGTGGTGGCGGTGGACGACCATGGCGGTGCGGTGTCGATGACCACCACGGTGGAAGCGGCGTTCGGTTCCCATGTGATGGTGCAGGGCTTTTTGCTCAACAACCAGATGACCGACTTCTCGTTCATCCCCGAGGAAAACGGCCAGCCTGTCGCCAACCGCGTGCAACCGGGCAAGCGCCCGCGTTCGGCCATGGCACCGACCTTGGTGTTCGACCGCCAGACGGGTGAGCTGCTGGCCACCGTCGGCTCCCCCGGCGGTTCGCAGATCATCGAGTACGTGAGCAAATCCCTGGTGGCCATGCTCGACTGGAAACTTGATCCCCAAGCAGCCATCAGCCTGCCGAATTTCGGCAGCCGCAACGGGGCCACTGAATTGGAAACCGGTCTGTTCAGCCCCGCGCTGAAACAGGCGCTTAAAGACAAAGGCCATGCCCTCAGCGAAATCGAGATGACCAGCGGCGTCCAGGCCATCGTGCGCACGCGGGATGCCCAGGGCAAGGTGTCGCTGAGCGGCGGCGCCGACCCTCGGCGCGAAGGCGAGGCGCTGGGCGACTAGGGTGTTTTGATCAAAGGAGAATGCACGGTGCACAAAGCCCATAACCTCAATGCCCTCCCCGGCGTCGATCACGGTTTTTGCTCGATTGATGATCCGCTGCGACCCGATGACGTGTTCATTTGCAAACAAGTGCACAGCGCGTCGGTGATCGAGTGGCAACCGGGTCAGTTGGCCAATACGGTTGAGGCCGACGGGGTGTTCACCCGCAGCCGCCAGCCGATTGCGGTTATCACGGCCGATTGCTTGCCCATTCTGATCGCAGGCGGTGAGTGGGTAGCGGCCATCCATGGCGGCTGGAAGGGCTTGCAGCGCGGAATCATCGACAATGCCGTGCAGCGCTTCATAGATAAAGGCATTACCGCAGACCAACTGCGAGTAGCGATTGGGCCGTCGATCAAACCGTGCTGCTATGAGGTGAGCGCGGCGTTTATTGCCGAATTCCAGGCCGATCAAGGCCACGTGTGGCAGCACGGCCAAGGGCCCTGGAGCGTTGAGCAACCGACACCGCTACAAGCCCCGCACATTACACCGCCCCATGCCAGGCAAACAGGAAGTGCCTGGTTTGATTTGAGCGGGTATGGGCTGCTGTTGCTGCACGCGGCGGGCGTCAAGCGCGAACATATCGAGGTGAGTGACGTATGCACCTACTGCACCTCGCCGGCGTTTGCCAGCTATCGCAGGAGGACTCATCACCCAGCGGAGAGCAGGACGTTGATCTATTCGTGGATTGCTCGTACATACCGATAAAAAAACGCCTACAAGCCAACCTCTCAGGCCCCTGCCTATCGCCCAAACTTAAGTGCCCTGTCATTTTTTGCGATAAAAACCCTCTTGAGCAGTGCCTTCTCACCTGCGATTTTCTGGCCCGCCCTTTCTTGCCAGAGGCTACGTCAAAGACGTAGAATTTCGCGTGTTGACCATCATAGAATCGCCTTTATTCAGCAGACTATGGCCCGACTATTGGACTGAAGAGGAAAAAGGTATTTTCATGGCTTTCCTTGCCAGCCATCCTGACTCAGGGAACGTTATTCCGCGCTCAGGTGGCTGCCGAAAGATACGCTGGAGCATGGAGGGCCGGGGCAAAAGTGGATCGGTACGAATTATCTACACCACTCAATTGCAGTGCGGAGCAGTAGTAGCACTTCTGATTTATGGCAAGGGCACCACTGAGAGTATTCCGGCACATGTCCTGTACAAAATCGCAAAGGAAATGAACCATGCCACTCACTGAGAAAAAATTGAAGGCACGTGACGCCAAACGCAATATCGGCGAAGAATTACTGGCAGCCATTCAGGATGTCAAAGCGGGAAATTACGGTGCAGTGCACTACGTTGAGGTCACCCAAGCTGCCGAAGCGAGAAGCAAGACGGGGCTGTCGCAACAAAAATTTGCGGAGCTTCTGGGTGTGTCAGTAAGGACCCTTCAAGAATGGGAGCAAGGGCGTCGGGCACCTTCTGGTGCAGCGCGCTCGCTACTACACATTGCGGCCATAAGGCCGGACGTTTTTCGCGAAGTTCTCAGTAACGCCTGATGGCGTTACTGACCCGGGCCTATGATCAGCGACTGATCTTCAACCCCTTGCGCCCCGCATGCCGCTCCAGCGCCAGTTCAATCAACCGGCTCACCAGTTCGCTGTAGCTCATGCCCGCCGCCTGCCACAGCTTGGGGTACATGCTGATGCGGGTAAAACCGGGCAGTGAGTTGATCTCGTTGATCAAGACTTCGCCATTATCGGTCAGGAACACATCCACCCGCGCCAGCCCTGCGCAACCCAGCACTTCAAACGCTTCAATGGCCAGGCTGCGAATGCGCTCGCTGGCTTCATGGCTGATAGCCGCAGGCACGACCACCTGGGCGGCCTGGTCGTCGATGTATTTGCTGTCGTAGGAATAGAAGCCGTTGCTTACCACGATCTCGCCGCAGCCGCTGGCAATCGGTTGTTCATTGCCCAGCACGGCGCATTCGATTTCACGGCCCTGGACGGCAGACTCTACCAGCACTTTCTCATCAAACCCCAGCGCCAGCTCAACCGCGGCGAAGTACTCGGCTTCGTTGCCGACTTTGCTCACGCCCACTGAGGAGCCCTGGTTGGCGGGCTTGACGAACATCGGTAGGCCGAGCGTGTTCGCAGCCGCCTCAAAAGAGGTGCGAGCCGCGTTTCGACGCGTAAGGGTAATGAACGGCGTAACCGCAACACCGGCGTCACGCAGCAAACGTTTACTGATGTCTTTGTCCATGCACACGGCCGAGCCAAGCACGTCGGAGCCGACAAACGGCAAGTCAGCCATGCGCAGCAAGCCTTGCAGGCAACCGTCTTCGCCAAGGGTGCCGTGGACGATGGGGAAGATCACATCGATGTGCTCCAGCAGCCCCTGGCCGGAGGTTTCCACCACCTGCTGGCTGGCCTTGCCCGGCACTACCGCCAATTCACGGTTGGATTGGTTGAGGGCGATCAGCGCCGGGTTTTCCTGGTTGATCAGGAAGTTCGACGTGTCGTTGAGGTGCCAGTGGCCGGCCTTGTCGATCCCGATCAGGATGGGCTCGAAGCGCGAACGGTCGAGGGCATCGACGATGTTGCGCGCCGATTGCAGCGACACCTCATGCTCGGCCGAACGACCACCAAAAATAATCCCTACCCGCACCTTGCTCATGACTCGGCCTCACTGTTGAAAGTAAGGCTTCTTACCACGGCCGGTCAGCGATTCGCTACCAGATGTGCACCGAACAACAGGTAGCAACTGCCGGCAAAGCGGTCGAGCCACTTGCGCGAACGGCTGTAGAGGCTGGCCATGCGCTCGCTGGAAAACACCAGGGCGACGCTGGTGTACCAACTGAACGACAAGGTCGCCATGGTGATGACCGCCAGGGTCAGCAGCGCAGGCGATGGGGACGGCGGCATGGTCGAAGCAAAAGCCGTAGCGACGAACAGCGCGGCCTTGGGGTTGGACAGATTGCCCAGCAAGCCGAAGCGCCAGGCGGAAAACAATGAGCGTCGCGGCTCGTCGGGCAACTGCACCGATGCCGGCGCCGAGCGCTTGAACAGTTTCAGCCCAAGGTAGATCAGGTAGCAGCCGCCGATGATCTTGAACGCCAGGTACAGCATGGGTGCGGCAGTAAACAGCGACTTGATGCCCAGGCCACCCGCGAGCCCCCAGATAATCGTGCCGGTCGCCACGCCCGCCGATGCCACCACGCCGTGACGTCGCGAACAGCTGGCGGCCAACTGCGCCGTGTTGAAGAAGTTGGGGCCGGGCGTCACCACGGCGACCGTCCACAGCAGCGCGAGCGCCACCAAGGGCGTCACATAGGCAGGGTTGAAAAAATCCATGGAAGGCTCCACCAGTGCAGTAGGCGAACTGCGATCATAGGCCTCGGCCGACGCCTGCACAATCGTACAAGACCCCGGGCAGACAACCGCAGCAGACTCGGTTAACGTATTCCAACCTCCTCCTGTGACAAGTCACTATGGGCAAACCCACCCACACCCTCGATTGGCTGCACCGCGCCCCGCACGCCAGTGGCCTGGACCGCATCGAGGCGTACTTTGCCGGCTTCGCGTTCGACCCCCATCGCCATGACACCTACGCCATCGGGCGCACCTTGTTCGGCGTACAGAGTTTTCATTACCGCGGCGGAATGACCCACAGCCTGCCTGGTACCACCATGGTGATTCACCCGGATGAACTCCATGACGGCCGCGCGGGCAGCGATGAAGGCTTCAAGTACCGGATGATTTATGTGGAGCCGGCGCTGATCCAGCAGATCCTCGGCGGCAAACCGTTGCCGTTCATCCCCGGCGGCTTGTCCACCGACCCGCGGCTGCACCGCGCCAGCGAAGTGTTGCTGCAGAACCTGGAGTGCTCGATTGACCCAATGCAGGAACAGGACGCCATGTACGACCTGGCACAGGCGCTGAGCATGGCGTCCGGCGCCATCGTCAGCCGCAAATCCTTCGACTACATCGCCGCCGAGCGTGCTCGGGAATTCATCCACAGCGCCCTGGGCCGCAGCATCACCCTGGATGAAATGGCCGACCATGCCGGCCGCGACCGCTGGGCGCTATCGCGGGATTTTCGCTTGTTGTTCGGCACCAGCCCCTACCGTTACCTGACCATGCGCCGGCTGGACCTGGTGCGCCACTTGTTGGCCCAGGGCCAACCCTTGGTGGATGCAGCAATGACCGCCGGCTTCACCGACCAAAGCCACATGACCCGTCAATTTCGCAGCACCTACGGCATGCCGCCATCGCGCTGGGTAAAGATGCTCGGCCGCTGATCCAAATGTGGGAAGGGTGGTGTTGCTGGCATTTGGTCATGGTTTGTAAAGGGCCAGCAAGCCGCGTCTCTTTAAATTGCAGGACGTTTCCGAGACAATCCCCGCCGCCTTGTGCCTGTTGGAATCGATGGCTAGTCTTCGGTCCGTCACTGGAGTTCAGTGATCGGGTTTAGCAGCCCGAACTCAATAGGCACACGGTCCACATCCGCGTTTATGGTGGCTGTGCGCGGGGCACCTCCGGGTGCGCTGGTTTTCCTATTGACCGGTCTGCTAACCCGCGTACAGCTGCCACCTTACGTTTAGCAGCGTTGGTGGTCGCTCCCTTGCTCAATAGGAGTTACACCATGACCAAAGCACTTCCCGACCCACCCATGGACTGCCTCGCCGTTAACGAAAATCTCAGCTTCGAAGACGCCCAACTCTATATCTCCCACTTGATCCACAGCGCCTCAGCCACCGTGTGGGACTGTTGTGATCACCTGCAACCCCACGACCGCGCCCGAATCCATGCCGCGTGGCACTTGCTGGAAATGGCCAAGACCGTGGTAAACCGCACTATCGACTGCATGCCACGTACCTGAAAACACTACAAAACCAATGTGGGAGGGGGCTTGCCCCCGATGGCGGTGGGTCAGTCACAGATGTATGACTGACATACCCTCATCGGGAGCAAGCCCCCTCCCACATTGAGCTCTGCCGGGTTCAAAACCGAGTGCAGCGCTGGAACATGCTCATGAGCCAGCCCGTCAGCTCGACAGCTGATTGGCAAACTGCCCAACCGCGCTCACCACTTTTTGCGCGCCGTCCTGAATTTCCACAATCACCGTGCCCGCCTCGGCCGCCAGGGCCAGGCCTTGTTCGGCTTGCAGGCGACCATCAGCCATCAGGGCGACCGCGTCGCGGGCCATGTCCTGGTTCTGGCGCACCACGCCGACAATTTCTTCAGTGGCTTTGCTGGTGCGCGAAGCCAGTTGCCGCACCTCATCAGCCACCACCGCAAAGCCACGACCTTGTTCACCGGCACGCGCCGCTTCGATGGCTGCGTTCAGCGCCAGCAAGTTGGTCTGTTCGGCGATGCCGCTGATGGTCTTGACGATAGTGCCGATCACTTGGGACTGGGCGTTGAGCGCCTCAATACCTTCGCCAGCCTGTTGCATGTGCTGGGCCAGGTCACGCATCACATCCACCGCCTGGGTCACCACGGTGGTGCCGCGTTGGGCGCTATCATCAGTTTGCAAGGAGGTGCTGTAGGCAATGCTGGCGGCGTCGGCCACCGCCTGCTCGCGGTTGACCTGGTCGGTGATCACCGTGGCGAACTTGACCACTTTGTACAGTCGCTCGTTGGCGTCCAGCACCGGGTTGTAGGTGGCTTCCAACCACACCAGGCGGCCATGGCTGTCCACGCGCTTGAAGCGTGCCGCGACGAACTCGCCGGCATTCAAGCGTTTCCAGAACTGCTGGTACTCGGGGCTGTTGTATTCCTGCGGCTCACAGAACATCCGGTGATGTTTACCTTGGATCTGCGCCAGGCTGTAACCCATGCTGCTGAGGAAGCGGTCATTGGCGGTGAGCACGTGCCCGTCCAGGTCAAACTCGATCAATGCCGTGGAGCGCATCAGCGCGGTGATCAGGTTGTCATGTTCACGCGAATTCTCGATGGTGCGGGTGAGGTCGCTGGAGAACATTGAAAAATGCTTGAGACGCCCCTGCGAATTGCGCACCGGCTGCACAATCGAGCGCAGCCACGCCTCCTTGCCATTGCCCCGCATCAGGCGTACGGCACCGGCAAAATGTTCGCCGCGCGCCAGCGCATGCTTGAAGCGCAACTGGAACTCGTCCTGGCGCACATGGGCCGGCACCAAGTCTTCAATCGCCCGCCCTACAACTTCACCCAGCGAATAAACCAGCTCTCGCAGGAAGTTGGCATTGGCCCACTCCACCCGGCCCTCGGCATCCAGCGTCAGGCATAGCATTTCGTTCTCCAGGCTCTCCTTGACCTGCAGCAAGCTCGACAAGTCTTCGCGAAGAGCGGCCAGCTCCTGTTTCAGGCGGGTATTGAACATAGGGCACCGATGGGCAAATGGGCGGGACGATTAATGCTGCATCGGCGCTGCCGGCATTTTCTGAATAGCGCTTTAGCCCACCGCCCCACTATATTTTTTGATCCTTCAACCGCCCGTGCTTCGACACACACCCATCACCTGATACTCCAGGGTATTGAGCTTGCCGCTGGAGTCCTCATAGGTCATGCGCGAGGGCACGGCATTGCACGAACGGACCGGCGGCGTCACGTTGACCACCTTGGCAATGTCCAACTCCATGCCATAGCGATAGGCCTGCACCTCAGGCACTGGCTTGCCGTTTTTGAGCGCGTAGGCGGCCATGGCTTTCTCGTTGCGCTCCATCACCTGGGCGAAAGTTCGATCCCCTCCGCCTTCGGCCAGTGCAGTCAAGGATAAGACGGCGGTTAAAACACCTAAGGCCACTTTATAAAAGTTCATCACGGGTTCCTCGACTGAAAAGTTCAGTGTCGAGATTAACCAGCAAACCCTGACGGCATGTTCACCAGAACATTACTTATTTGTTAGAAGGCCGCCAGTTTGCAGAATCGTAACCTTCATCAGCGTGCCGCCGCACAGCAGCTGCAGCAAATGGCTACCCGATATACCCAGTGCTCGCGCTGTAAGCTTACATTCGCTCGCGATTAACTAACATCTGTTCACAAATAGCCGTCTATCAAAATTGTAATATTGGCTCCAGCTTCTCGTTAAGTTGAAATTTCTATACTGGCGTCAACTTATTCACCGAGCACATTCATCTCTGAAGCTTTTGTGTAGCTCCTTTGGAAAGAGATGAGTTTTTAACGCCCCGCTTGGGGCGTTTTTTTTGCCCGCAGGGTTATGCGACTGATGGTCGCAGTTGACCCTGAAGTTACTTCAGCGTTCAGACTTTTCCTACTCCCCTGAAAACAGCTGCCAAACGGAAATGGGCGCTTTCTCTCCCCAGACATTAGAGGTAACCCCCCATGCGTATCCTTGTGGTTGAGGACGAGCAAAAGACCGCCGACTACCTGCAGCAAGGCTTGAACGAAAGCGGCTATGTGGTCGACTGCGCCGCCAATGGCATCGATGGCCTGCACTTGGCCGGGCAGCACGCGTATGAGCTGGTGATTCTCGACGTCAACCTGCCCGGCCAGGACGGCTGGCAAGTTCTGCAAGAGCTGCGGCGCAATAGCACCCAGCGAGTAATGATGCTGACCGCCCGGGGCCGGCTGGCTGACAAGATCAAGGGCCTGGACATGGGCGCCGACGACTACCTGGTCAAGCCCTTCGAGTTTCCCGAGCTGCTGGCCCGGGTGCGCACCTTGTTGCGGCGCAGCGAACACATTCCACAGCCGGAAGTGTTCCGCGTGTCGGACCTCGAACTGGACCCGCGCCGCCATCGCGCTTATCGCGGCACTCGGCGTATCGACCTGACCACCAAGGAGTTCACCCTGCTCCACGTACTGATGCGCCAGAGCGGTGAAGTGCTGACCCGCACACAGATTATTTCCCTGGTGTGGGACATGAATTTCGACTGCGACACCAACGTGGTGGAAGTCTCCATCAGCCGCCTGCGGGCCAAGGTGGATGACCAGAGCGAGGTCAAGCTGATCCACACCATTCGTGGCGTGGGCTATGTGTTGGAAGCGCGTCCATGAAGACCGGCAGCCTGTCGATGCGCCTGGGCCTGACCGTCAGCCTGATGGGCGCGGGGCTGGTGTTGCTGCTGGCCACCCTGGCCTACCTGGCCCTCACCCATGAGTTGGAAAAACTGGCGCGCAAGAACCTGGAAAGCAAGATGGAACAGATCCAGCACAGCCTGGCCCTGGGGCTCGATGCCCAGGCCATCCGTGCCCGCCCCCATTCGCTGTTGGACCTGGTCATCGGCCACGACAATTTCTACCTGACCATCGTCGGCACCGCCCCCAATAACAGCGTGTTACTCAACATCGGTGCCAAGCCCCAGGAGCCCTTGCTCACTGACTTCAAGCCCCGGGAAACCCTCGGCTACCTGAACTGGACCGACAACTATGGCAGCCAGGTGCTCAGCGCCTCCAGCCTGATGCGCCTGGCCAGCGGCGAACGCGTGCGGGTGCTGCTGTCCCTGGACCGCATGGACGACCAGGCGTTGCTCAGCGCCTACCTGCGCGCCACACTGATTGCGCTGCCGCTGCTGTTGATCCTGATCGGCATGGGCGCCTGGTGGCTGGTGCAACGCGGCCTGGCACCGTTGAAGCAGTTCAGCCAAGTAGCGGCGAAAGTTACCACCCAGGACCTGACCCATCGTTTGTCCGTGGACAACTTGCCCCACGAACTGGGTGAACTGGCCCAAGGCATCAATGTGATGCTCGACCGCCTGGATGCGGGCGTACAGCAACTCTCGCAATTCTCCGATGACCTGGCCCACGAACTACGCGCGCCGCTGACCAACCTGATGGGCAAGGCCCAACTGACCCTGTCGCGCCAGCGCCCGCCCGAGGAATACAAGGCAGTGCTGGAATCGAGCACCGAAGAGCTTGAACGCCTGGGGCGTATCGTCAGCGACATGCTGTTCCTGGCCCAGGTCAGCCATCCGGCAGCGCGGGCGTCATTCACCGAAGTATCCCTGGCCCAAGAAGCCCAGCGGGTGATGGAGCTGTTTGCCCTGAGTGCCGAAGACAAGCAGGTCACCCTGAGCCTGCGCGGCGATGCCCTGGTGACTGGTGATCGGCTGATGATCCAGCGGGCCATATCCAATTTGCTCTCCAATGCCATTCGCCATACACCTGAGGCCTCAACCGTGTTGCTGTTGGTGGAAACCTACTGCCTGGGCGTGTCGCTGTCGGTGGGCAACCCGGGGCGTGGTATCGAAGCGCACCACCTGCCGCACCTGTTCGAACGCTTCTACCGCGCCGACAGCAGCCGTACCCGCGCCGAGGGTGGCAACGGACTGGGGTTGGCGATCGTCAAGTCGATCATGCATTTGCACCAGGGGCATGCTCATGTCACCAGCCAGCCGGGGCGTTTCACACGGTTTAGCCTGGTGTTTCCCCTGAATCTGAAAACAACACAGGTCCAGTGTGGGAGGGGGCTTGCTCCCGATGGCGGCGGGTCAGCTAATGCATGTGCTGGCTGACACTCCGCTATCGGGAGCAAGCCCCCTCCCACATTGGACTATGTGGTGCGTTCAAGGTTTTAGGCAGCCTCTTCTTCGCGGCGATGGGCCCACTGGTAAAGCGCCGGCAACACCAGCAGCGTCAGCAAGGTCGAGGAAATAATCCCGCCAATCACCACCGTCGCCAACGGGCGTTGCACTTCGGCGCCGGTGCCGGTGGCGAGTGCCATGGGGATGAACCCGAGGGACGCCACCAATGCAGTCATCAATACCGGGCGCAGGCGGGTCAGCGCGCCTTCGTGGATCGCCACCGCCAACGAGCGCCCTTCTTCGCGCAGGTTGCGGATAAAGGCGATCATTACCAGGCCGTTCAGCACCGCCACACCCGACAACGCAATAAAACCCACCCCCGCCGAAATCGACAGCGGAATATCCCGCAGCCACAGCGCCATGATCCCACCGGTCAGCGCGAACGGAATCCCGGTGAACACCAGCAATCCATCCTTGAGGTTGTTGAACATCATGAACAGCAGGCCGAACACCAGCAGCAACGCCACCGGCACCACGATGCGCAGGCGATCGGAGGCTTCTTTCAACTGCTCGAATTGCCCGCCCCAGGTGGTCCAGTAACCGGCGGGCACTTTCACCTGGGCGATGAGGGCGGCTTCGGCTTCCTCGACAAACGAACCGATATCACGCCCGCGCACGTTGGCGCTGACGATCACCAGACGTTTGCCGTTCTCGCGGCTGATCTGGTTGGGGCCCAGCACCAGGTCGAGGCTGGCGACCTGGGACAAGGCGATAAAGCCCAGTTGCCCAGACGTGTTGCTGGCCAGCGTCGGCACCGGAATCAACAGCCGTGACAAGCCTTCGATATCCGTGCGCAGCGCGTCGGACAAACGCACGACCATGTCGAAGCGCCGATCCCCTTCGTACAACGTACCGGCCTGGCGCCCACCGACGGCGACGGCGATGGTGTCCTGCACATCACCCACATTCAGGCCAAAGCGCGCGGCCTTGTCGCGGTCGATATTGATGGTCAGTACCGGCAGGCCGGAGGTCTGTTCCACCTTCACTTCCGAGGCGCCATTGAGCTTCTGCAAGGTCTCGGCGATTTCCCCGGCGGTGCTGTTGAGTACCGCCATGTCGTCACCAAACACCTTCACCGCCACATCGCTGCGCACCCCGGAAATCAGTTCGTTGAAGCGCAGTTGGATCGGTTGCGACAACTCGTACGCGCTGCCAGGCACAATCGCGCTTGCCCGCTGAATATCGGCAATGATCGCCTCGCGGGACTTGTTCGGATCGGGCCATTGGGCCTTGGGTTTGAGCATCACGTAGCTGTCGGAAATATTCGGTGGCATCGGGTCGGAAGCGATTTCCGCGGTACCGGTACGCGCAAATACCCGCTCGATTTCCGGCACTTCAGCCAGCAAGGTTTTTTCCAATTGCTGCTGCATCTGCACCGATTGCGTCAGGCTGGTGCCGGGTACACGCAGCGCCTGCTGGGCAAAGTCGCCTTCACTCAGGCTGGGGATAAATTCGCTGCCCATGCGGCTGGCCACCAGGCCCGACACGACGATGGTCAGCAGCGCCAGGCCGAACACCAGCGGGCGACGCGTCATCACCCAATTGAGCACCGGGTCGTACACCCGACGTGCGCTGCGCATGACCCAGTTTTCTTCCTCTTTGACCTTGCCGGTGACGAACAACGCAATCGCCGCCGGTACGAAGGTCACCGACAGAATCATCGCGCCGAGCAAGGCAATCACCACGGTGAAGGCCATGGGGTGGAACATCTTGCCGGCCACTCCTGTGAGGGCAAAGATCGGCAGGTACACCACCATGATGATCAACTGCCCGAAGATCAACGCCCGTCGCGCTTCCTTGGCGGCGGCAAACACTTCGTGCAGACGCTCACTGCGGGTCAGCAAACGGCCATGGCGCTGCTGCGCGTGAGCCAGACGGCGGATGGCGTTCTCGACGATCACCACCGCGCCGTCGACGATAATGCCGAAGTCCAATGCGCCGAGGCTCATCAGGTTGGCGCTGACTTTGTTGGTGAACATGCCGGTAAAGGTGAACAGCATCGCCAGCGGAATCACCATCGCTGTGATCAGCGCCGCACGGATATTGCCGAGGAACAGGAACAACACCGCGACCACCAGCAACGCACCTTCGAAAAGGTTTTTCTTCACCGTAGCGATGGCTTTCTCTACCAGGTTGGTGCGGTCATACACGGTGACCGCCACCACCCCTTCGGGCAGCGAGCGGTTGATCTCCTCGAGCTTTTTCGCCACCGCCTGGGACACGCTGCGGCTGTTCTCGCCGATCAACATGAACACCGTGCCCAGCACCACCTCGCGGCCATTTTCCGTGGCCGCGCCGGTGCGCAGTTCGCGGCCTATATCCACCTGAGCCACATTACGCACGCGGATCGGCGTGCCATCCGAGGTGGTGATGACGATGTTGGCAATGTCGTCGATGGACGCCACTTGCCCCGGTGCGCGAATCAGCAACTGCTCGCCACTGCGCTCGATATAACCGGCACCGACGTTGGCGTTGTTGCGCTCCAGCGCCGTGACCAGGTCATTGAGCGTCAGGTTGTAGGCGGCCAGGCGCTTGGGGTCTGGCGCAATCTGGTACTCCTTGGCGAAACCGCCGATCGTATTGATCTCGGCCACGCCCGGTACGTTGCGCAGTTGCGGCTTGATGATCCAGTCCTGGATCACCCGTAGATCAGTCGGGGTATACGGCGTACCGTCGTCCTTGCGCGCACCGTCCTCGGCCTCCACGGTCCACAGGAAAATTTCCCCGAGCCCGGTGGAAATCGGCCCCATCGCGGTATCAATGCCATCGGGCAATTGCCCACGTGCCACTTGCAGGCGCTCGTTGACCAGTTGGCGGGCGAAGAACAGGTCGGTGCCGTCCTTGAAAATCACCGTTACCTGGGACAATCCGGAACGCGACAGCGAACGCGTCTGCTGCAGACCGGGCAGGCCGGCCATGGCGGTTTCGATAGGGAAGGTGATGCGCTGCTCGGTTTCCAGCGGTGAAAACCCCGCAGCTGCCGAGTTGATCTGCACTTGCACGTTGGTGATATCAGGCACCGCGTCGATGGGCAGTTTCTGATAGCTGGCGATGCCGACACCGGCCATCAGCAGCACCGCCAGCAGCACGATGATGCGCTGCTCGATGGCAAATTGAATAAGGCGCTCAAACATGGGGAATCACTCGCAGATCAATGGGCGTGTTCGGCCGAGCCTTTGCCCAGTTCGGACTTGAGGATGAAGCTGCCAACCGTCGCTACCTGCGCGCCGGCCTCCAGGCCCTGGCGCACTTCGACGTAGCCGTTTTGACTGACGCCCAGTTCAAGATGGCGGGTGATAAAACCATCTGCGGTGCGTACGAACACCGAGGGTTTGTCCTCGACGGTCTGGATCGCGGCTTGCGGCACGGTGACCTTGGCCTGGTAGGTGTCGGTGGCGAGCTCTACGGCCACGAACAAGCCTGGGCGCCAGGCGTCGTCGGGGTTGGGCACCGTCACGCGGACGGTGGCGGTACGTGTCTGCTCACCGAGCAAATTGCCGACATAGGCCACGGTGCCGAGCACTTCGGTGCCCATTTCCGTGGAGCTGACTTTCACCGGCTTGCCCACGCGCACTTTGTTCAAGTCTTTGGGAAATACCCCGAAGGTGACCCACACCTGGGACAAATCCGAGAGCGTGAATGCGTTGCTGGTTTCACTGACCACCTCGCCCACGCCCAGATGCTTTTCCACTACTATCCCAGCGAACGGAGCACGCAGTTCATAACGATTGCCACCGGCCAAGACCGCGCTGCCGCTGAGGGCGGTCATCTTCTGCCGGGCATTGTTCAGGGCGATTTCAGCTTCTTGCAGGGTTTGCCGCGCCAACAGGTAATCCTGCTCGGCGGAGATTTTGTCCTGCCACAATTGGCGCTCACGCTGGAAGGTGGTGCGCGCCAGCTCGACTCGGCGCTGGCTTGCCGCCAACTCGCTGCGCTGGTCGGAAATCTGCTGGCTGGCGATCACCGCCAGTAGTTCGCCCTTTTTCACTGACTGGCCGAGATTGACCTCCACCGCCTCCACCACACCGGCCGCGCGGGGCACGATGTGAGAGGTGCGGTCTTCATCGAAGCGCACCTCGCCCGGCAGCGTCAGCACGGTGCTGATCGAGCGCGGTTGAGCCTGGGCCAGTTGAATTCCGGCAGCTTGGATCTGCTGCTCGGTGAGTTCGAGATGGCCTTCTTCCTCGTCGGCGTGGGCGAAACCGGACAGCATCAGGCCCAAGGCGACGGCGAACGCCATGCCATGTTTTTTATTCATCAGGAGACTCCAGGAAAATTCAAAGCCGGGCGAGGTCGCCGTAAATGCGTTCGATGCGTACCCAGGCGTCGGTGGCCTGGGCAGTCGCGGTGAGGTATTGGGTGCGGGCCGCGATCAAGGTGCGCTGGGCGTCGAGCACGTCGAGGAAGTTGAACTTGCCCATCTCGAAACCACGGGTGGCGCTGTCGACCGCGCTTTGTGCGGCGGGCAGGATCTGCTGGTTGAATGCACGCACCTCGGTATTCGCCGTTTGCCACAGGTCCAGGGCCTGGCGGGTCTCGGTGCGCAGGCGCAGCTCGGTGGCGTTGCGCAGGTCGCGGGCCTGGTCGGTGCGGCGGCTGGCAGCGAGGATGTTGCCCTGGTTGCGGTTGAACAACGGGATCGGCATCGACACGCCCAACAGGTTGACCCGCTCGCGCACGCTGGCGTCGTATTGGCTGCCGATGGACACATCCAGGTCCGGAATGCGCTGGGCTTTTTCCAGGCCCACGCTGGCTTCGTTCTGCACAATATTCAGTTCGGCCAGGCGCAGCTCAGCGGTCTGCTCAAGGCGCGCCAACAATTGTGCGGCGGCAGGTAACGCCGGTGCGGAGGTGTTTTGTGTGGCGACCGCTTCGAAGTCGGTGGCAGCACTGCCGGTGCTGGCGGCCAGGCGCCGGTAGGCGTCACTCAGGCCAATCCGGGCGCGATTCAACTCCAGGCGAATTTCCGACAGCTGCACCTGGGCACGGGTGGCCTCCACCGGTGACGATTTGCCAGCGCTGACACGCCCGTTGGCGACCACCAGACCGCGTTCGGCCAGGGCCATTGAACGTTGCGCCAGGTCGAGGCGTTCCTGGGCGCGCAGGGCGCCGTAATAACTCTCGATCACCTCGGCGCGCAGCACGTTGCGGCGCTGCTCCAGGGTCAATGCGGCGGCATCCTGGGCGCGGGTGGCCAGCTCGATGCGCGCACCGCGCTTGCCGCCCAGCTCCAGGGTCTGGCTGAGTTTGATGCTGGTGATGCGACTGTTGCGGCGGGTGTCTTCGGCGTCCCAGGAGGCCACCGGGTTGGGAATCAAGCCGGCCTGCTGGCGGCCGCCTTGGGCGATATCGATTTCCCACTGTGCGGCCGCCAGGTCCGGGTTGTTGGCGAAGGCGGTTTGCAAGGCTGCATCGAGGGTAAGGGTCTGTGCCTGGACGGCATTTGCGCCTAGCCACAACGCCGCCGCCCCTAACAGTGTTCTAACGGAAATTGCCATAACGAGAGTTCCACGCCCATGAAGTCGCTGAGGTTTCCCAGCGAGGGGCAATGTAGCTTTCGGTACTTATCAGGGCCGTGTGTGGAAGATTACAAATCCGTTAGCCAGGCTCAGGCATGCACTTCGTCGTGGTCGTCATGCTGGAAACCCTCGCCTTCGACCTGGATCGTGGCGTGGGCAATATCGAATTGTTCGTGCAGCAACTCCGTCACTCGACTGAGGATCTCTTGCTCGCTGCCCTGGGAGGCATCCGCGACCAAATGCGTACTCAGCACGTTCTTACCGCTGGTGAGGGCCCAGATGTGCAGGTCGTGCACGTCCTTGACCCCGGGCACACTGCGGATGCCCTGCTCCACCTGCTCGATATCGACACCCTCCGGCACACCTTGCAGCAGTATGTTCATGCTCGCCTTGAGCAGTGCCCAGGTGCGCGGCACCACCCAGAAACCAATGGCGGCCGCGACCACGGAATCGACCCAACCCCAGCCAGTGAACATGATCACCACTGCCGCAATGATCACGCCGATGGAGCCGAGCATGTCGCTCCAGACCTCCAGGTAAGCGCCCTTGACGTTGAGGCTCTCGCCGCTGGCCGCGCTGAGCAGGCGCATGGAGATCAGGTTGACGATCAGCCCCAACACTGCAATGACCAGCATGCCGGTGGACTGGATCGCGGCGGGCGCCTGCAGCCGCTGGTAAGCCTCGTACAAGATGTAGAACGCCACCGCGAACAGCAGCAGTGCATTGAAGGCCGCCGCGAGAATCTCGAACCGCGCATAGCCGAAAGTGCGCTTGCGATCCGCCGGGCGCTTGGCGACCTGGATCGCCACCAGGGAAATCGCCAGCGCCAGGGCGTCGGTCATCATGTGCGCAGCGTCAGACAACAGCGCCAGGCTGCCGGTGACAAAAGCGCCGATGACTTCGGCAATCATGAAGCTGCCGGTCAGCCCCAGGGCGATCCATAACTTGCGTTCGTGGCCGGCGCGTACTTGGGCGTGGCTGTGTCCTGCGCTCATGGAATGTCCTCGAGGGTTGGGGTGCAGCGGATCATAGAGCTATAGGCCAGATCCACTGGCATGGTTTGCAGAATTGTCATCTATCCGCCAGCGCGTCGTTAGCTTTGGGCGCACCAAAATCGCCCATGGGCGCCCTGGGCAGGTTCTATCAGGTATGCTTTTCGCTCTGAAACAAAAAGAAACATATTAGCCAACCTGCACGATAAGGAGTCCTGTCTTGGGTTTATCGACTGCCGCGTGGATGGTTCACGACACCCGTCTCATGCTCTGCGTCCTGCTGGCCATCGCCAGCATCATCGTGCTGATCAGCGCGACCAAATTGCCGCCCTTCCTGTCGATTCTGATTGGCACCTTTATCGCCGGCGTGGGCGCCGGCCTGCCACCGGAAGAAGTGGCGAAGGCCTTCAGCAAAGGTGCTGGAGCGATTCTCGGTGAAGCCGGGATCATCATTGCCCTGGGTGCGATGCTCGGCGCGCTGATGGCCGAATCCGGCGCGGCCGACCGTATCGCCACCACTTTGCTCGGGCTGGGCAAGGGCAAGTCATTGCCGTGGGTAATGGCGCTGGTCGCCATGGTGATTGGCCTGCCGCTGTTCTTTGAAGTGGGCCTGGTGATGATGGTGCCGATCATCTTTGTGATGGCTAAGCGGTCGAACCAGCCGCTGCTGAAAATCGCCATCCCGGCGCTGGCGGGCATGACCACCCTGCACGCCCTGATGCCGCCACATCCGGGGCCGCTGATTGCCGTGGGCGCGTTGCACGCCGACTTGGGCCTGACCATGTTGCTGGGCTTTTGCCTGGCGGTGCCGGCAGTGATCCTGGCCGGGCCGCTCTACGGCAACTGGCTGTCCAAGCGCCTGCATGTGGATGAGCCGGCCGAAATCGGCGCGTTGTTCAGCGCACCGCCCAAGGCTCCGCGCCAGCCGAGCTTTGGGGTGTCGTTGCTGATCATTCTGTTGCCGGTGATACTGATGCTCGGCAGCACGCTGGCCAAAGTCGCGCTGGCGCCAGAAAGCCCCCTCGGCCTGACCTTGAAGTTCCTCGGTGAACCGCTGATCGCCCTCGGTTTGGCGGTCATCGCCGCCGTGATATGCCTGGGCTGGGCCGCAGGCATGCCACGCGCCGACGTCGGCAATACATTGCGCAAAGCCCTCGCCCCCATCGCCGTGTTGCTGCTGACTATCGGCGCCGGTGGCGGCCTCAAGCAAACCCTGCTGGACGCCGGTGTCAGCCAGACCATCAGCAAGGTCGCCGAAGGCGCACACATGCCCTACCTGTTGCTTGCCTGGTTGATCGCCGTGGCCCTGCGCCAAGCCACCGGCTCGGCCACTGTCGCCACCACCACGACAGCGGGCATCCTCGCGCCAATGATGGCCGGGTTGGCGGCAACGCAAAGCTCACTGGTCGCCCTGGCGATTGGCGCTGGCTCGGTGTTTTTCTGCCACGTCAACGATGCCGGGTTCTGGATGGTGCGTGAGTACTTTGGCTTGCAGTTGAAACAGACGATCTGGGTGTGGTCGGTGTTGCAGACGATCGTTTCGGTGGTTGGGTTAGTGGGTACGTTGCTGCTCTGGCACTTCCTGACTTGATCGTCACGCAGCCAAAGTGTGGCGCTTGCCAAACAACGCCACACTCGCCACCCCCACCGCCCCCATCACCACACAATACCCCACACAGATCCACGGGCTGGTCGGCATCAGTGCGATCAACAGCAACGGTGTGGTACTCGCCCACAGCGCATAGGCGATGTTGTAAGTAAAGGAAATTCCCGACACCCGCACCTGCGCCGGGAACAGCCCGACCATCACCGACGGCACCGCGCCAACCACGCCACAGCTCAAGCCTGCCACGGCATACGCCGCGCCCAGCCATACGCCACCGCTGATCAGGCTGGCATACAGGATAAAGATCCCCACCGGCAGCAACAGGCTGTAGACCAGCACTGCGCGCCAGGCGCCGATGCGGTCGACCAGCAGGCCGGCGAGGACGCAACCGATATTCAGGAAGACGATGCCCAGCGCACTTAAGGCGAAGGTATGGCTGGGGCTCATGCCGAAGGTTTTCTGCATCATGGTCGGGGTGATGACGACGAGCACCACCACGGCCGAGGTGAGCACGCAGGTGAGGATCATCGCCGGCAGCAATACGGCACGGTGATCGCGTAGCACGCTGCGCAGTGGCATTTCGGCGGCCGCTTGGCGGCGTGCCTGCATTTCCAGGAATACCGGGGTCTCGCTGAGCCAGCGGCGCAGCCATACGCCGATCACACCGAATACGCCGCCGAGCAGGAAAGGCAAGCGCCAGGCGTAGTCGAGGATTTCTGCAGGGGTGAAGACTTGTGCCAGCAAGGTGGCGGTCAATGCGCCGAGCAGGTAGCCGAAGGTCAGGCCGGCTTGCAAAAAGCCCAGGGCGTAGCCGCGGTGGTGACGCGGTGCGTGCTCGGCAACGAAAGTCCAGGCGCTGGGCACTTCACCACCCACCGCTGCACCTTGCAGTACGCGCAACGCCAGCAGGATCAGCGGGGCGAAATAGCCGATTTGCGCGTAGGTTGGCATGATGCCGATCAGCAGGCAGGGCAAGGCCATCATCAGGATACTCAAGCTGAATACGCGCTTGCGTCCCAGGTGGTCGGCAAAGTGCGCCATCAGGATGCCGCCCAGCGGGCGGGCGAGGTAGCCGGTGACGAAGATGCCGAAGCTCTGCAACAGGCGCAGCCACTCGGGCATTTCAGGGGGGAAGAACAGTTGACTGAGGGTCAGCGCGAAGAACACGAAGATAATGAAGTCATAGATTTCCAGGGCTCCACCGAGGGCGGCCAGGCCCAGGGTTTTATAGTCGGAGCGGGAAAAACGCTGCGCCCGTGGTGAAAAGGTGGCAGTCATGTGCAGGCTCGGCAGGCAAACAAAATGGCGTGCAGGTTATGAGCTGAGCCCATTGATGGCAATCACGATGGATATATTTGTTTTACTCATGGATCGTTGAAGATAACTACATTCCCAAATCAATGGGTGTAGAGGAACATGCCGTAAAACTGCCAAACCCCATAATAACTACAAGAGGAAAGACTCGTGGCCGATGCTATCGAAGACAGCCGCTATGCCCGATTTGCCCTGCGCTGCTCCAACTTTGCAGAGCGTTGGTTTCCTGACTCCTGGGTGTTTGCCGCCCTCGCCGTGATCATCGTCGCCGTGGCGACCCTGGGCATGGGCGCCGCACCGGCCGAAGCGGCCAAGGCCTTCGGCGACGGATTCTGGAGCCTGATCCCGTTCACCATGCAGATGGCCTTTGTGGTGATCGGCGGTTATGTGGTCGCCAGTTCCCCCCCGGCGGTGAAGTTGATCGACCGCCTGGCGCGCATCCCCAGGAACGGCCGCTCGGCGGTGGCCTGGGTGGCGTTGATTTCCATGGTGGCCTCCCTGCTCAACTGGGGGCTGTCCCTGGTGTTCGGCGGTTTGCTGGTGCGGGCGTTGGCCCGGCGTACGGATTTGCGCATGGACTACCGCGCCGCCGGCGCTGCAGCGTATTTGGGCCTGGGTGCCGTGTGGGCGCTGGGGCTGTCGTCGTCGGCAGCGCAATTACAGGCCAACCCTGCCAGCTTGCCACCGTCGATTTTGTCGATCACCGGGATGATCCCGTTCACCGAAACCATCTTCCTGTGGCAATCCGGCGTGCTGTTGCTGGCGCTGATCGTGGTGTCGCTGGTCATCGCCTACGCCACCGCGCCTGGTCCCAACAGCGCCCGTGACGCCAAGGCCTGCGGTGTCGACCCGGCCTTTAACCTGCCCAAGCCACAGGCACCGACGCGCCCGGGCGAATGGCTGGAACACAGCCCGTTGCTGACGATTCTGCTTGCCTTGCTGGCGGCCGGCTGGCTGTTTCATGAGTTTTCCACCAAGCCGGCGATCAGCGCCATTTCGGGGCTCAACACTTATAACTTCCTGTTCATCATGGTCGGCGCCCTGCTGCACTGGCGCCCGCGCAGCTTCCTGGATGCCGTGGCCCGTGCGGTGCCGACCACCACCGGCGTGTTGATCCAGTTCCCGCTGTACGGCTCGATTGCCGCGTTGATGACCGTGGTCAAGGGCGGCGACGGCCAGACCTTGGCACACCATATCTCGACGTTCTTCACCTCCATCGCCTCCCATGACACCTACGCGCTGCTGATGGGCGTGTATTCGGCGGTGCTGGGTTTCTTCATCCCATCAGGCGGCGGCAAGTGGATCATCGAAGCGCCTTATGTGATGCAGGTGGCCAATGACCTGCAATACCACCTGGGCTGGGCGGTGCAGATCTACAACGCGGCCGAGGCACTGCCTAACTTGATCAACCCGTTCTATATGCTGCCGCTCTTGGGGGTATTGGGGTTGAAGGCACGGGATTTGATCGGGTTTTCGTTTGTGCAGTTGCTGGTGCACACACCGTTGGTGCTGTTTTTACTGTGGGCGCTAGGGACGACGTTGAAATATTTGCCGCCGGTTATGCCATAAATCACGGGGGACCGCGCCCGCTGTTACAGTAGGTGTGGTCATGGTTTTGTAGGAAGACGCGCTAATAGATCAGGCAATGCGCTCTGTATCGTGTCCCAGACAACATCAAGGTTGATATCGAAGTAACCGTGAGCTATCCGGTTGCGCATCGCCCGCATATTGCGCCAAGGAATGTGTGAATGGCCCGCAGCGAAGTCCGGATACTGGTCCATGATTTTAGTCGACGCCTCACCAATTATGATCAGACTCATGATCACGGCTTGTTGTGTTCGCCTGTCCTCCAAAAAATCGTCTTTACTCAACCCCTCGACAAACGTCATAGCGTCAGTGGCCGCTTGCCTTATGTGCTCGAGATAATCCCCTAAGCGATTTTCTGTCATACAGGACGGGCCTCAGCCAACACCTTAGCGCGGAACTTCAAAGGCAAGTCGCCAGGCGTCAACAGGTCGACATTGACGCCTAACAAGTCCTCAAGCTCGACCTGCAACCCGCCAAGATCAAAAAGAGTTGTTCCCGGCGGCGCATCAACCAGCAAATCAAGATCACTGCCTTCGTGGTCGGTACCCGCTAATACAGACCCAAATATTCTTGGATTTGATATTTGGAACCGTCCAATCACCTCTCTGACAGCTGCTCGTTGTAGATCAAGTGCAGTTGAAGGTTTCACGACTCACCTCGGTGATGTGCATTAGAAGCTCAGTCTAGCAGCGCTTACTCTGTGTAGACACGCCCCACCCATCACTTGTGTGTCTTCGTTCCGTCACACTCCGTTGCTACCGTCCTGCGAAATATCTTGCAACATCTCGCCAAGGACTCCCCCGCAATGAGTGACGAGCACGAAGACCGCCCCTCCCCCGACTCCACCACCCAAGCACCGGTAGACACCAGCCGCCGGCGCTTCCTTGGCGGTGCGGCGGTGTTGGGGGTCGGTGCAACCTTGAGTGCCTGCGGCAATACCAGCGAAGCACCCAGTACGCCGGTACCGCGACCACTTACGCCTCAAGAGCTGGACAAGGCGTTGCACGACCAGGTGAAGACCGTGGTGGTGATCTATGCCGAGAACCGTAGCTTCAACAACCTGTTTGCCGATTTCCCAGGATTGGAGAAACCGCTTTCAGCGTTATCCGCCACGGACTTCCAGCAGCGCGACCGCGATGGCGGTGTACTGACCACCCTGCCCCCCACGTGGGGCGGTGTGTTGCAAGTCGGCCCGCAAACCGTGGACGGCGTGTCCTATCCAAGCGAAGTGCAATTCCAGCAAAACCTGCCCAACGCGCCGTTCGCTCTCAAGGGTCCTAACGCCGAGGACCTGCCATTGAGCCTGGTAACCCGCGACTTGTGGCATGTGTTCTACCAGAACCAGATGCAGATCAACGGCGGCAAAAACGACGGTTTTGTCGCCTGGGGCGATTCCGGTGGCCTGGTCATGGGCCATTATGCCCAGAGCCGTTATTCCCTGCGCCTGTGGGACGTGGCCAAGGAGTTTGTACTCTGCGATAACTTCTTCCAGGGCGCGTTTGGTGGCTCGTTCCTCAATCACCAATACCTGATCAGCGCCACGGCACCGTTCTATCCTGATGCCGCGCAGTCGGTGGCCAAGGCGCAGATCGCCACGCTGCAAAGCGATGACCCCACCGACACGCGACTCAAGCCTCTGGACAAGTCCCCGGCCAGCGCGATGACGGGCCCGCCACAGTTCGGCCCTAGCGCACTGACGCCGGATGGCTACGGGGTGAACACCCTGGCCCCACCGTATTGGCCCACTTGGATTCGCGACCCGGAAAATCCGGACTATTCCAAACCAGACCTGCCCAACGTACTGGTGCCGCAAACCCACGAGCACATTGGCGACAAGCTGTCGAAAAGCAACGTCGACTGGGCCTGGTACGCCGGCGCGTGGCAAGCCACTTTGGAGCAATTCAAGGATTCCGGTGGTATCCCCAAGATTCCGAACTTTCAGTACCACCACCAACCGTTCAACTACTTCAAGCAGCAAGGCCCGCAAAATCGCGCTGAACGTGACAAGCGCCTGCGCGACGGTGGCTTGGGCGATGAGTCGACTACCAACAAGTTCTTCGCCGATGCCCAGGCCGGCAAACTGCCTGCCGTGAGCTTCTACAAACCCCAGGGCAACCTGAACATGCACGCCGGTTATGCCGATATCGCCTCCGGCGACCGCCATATCGCCCGCGCCTTGAAGGTGCTGCAAGAAAGCCCGCAGTGGAAAAACATGGTAGTGGTGGTCACCGTCGATGAAAACGGTGGCTGGTGGGACCATGTGGCGCCGCCCAAGGGTGACCGCTGGGGCCCGGGCACGCGCGTGCCGGCCCTGGTGGTGTCGCCGTTTGCGCGCAAAGGCACGGTGGACCATACGGTGTATGACACGGCATCCATCCTGCGCTTTATCACCCGGGTGTTCCAATTGGAGACCCTGGATGGGCTCAAGCAGCGTGATGATGCGATGATTGCCCGCGGCCAGAAACCCATGGGTGATCTGACCAACGCCTTGCAGTTCAACTTGTAGGGGCTTATCCAATAACGACATGCCTGCCGATTTAACACGCGAATTTCCCGGTCAACCGCTACTGTGTGCAAGTGGGCTTTTATCCCGCGCAGACGGGCCTCGCTGACAAGGAACCAACTATGTTTAAACCGACCAGGCTGTCCTTCACCCTGGCCGCACTGCTGGCGAGTGCGGTCGTACAGGCCGACATCGAGGTGCCACTGGGCAGTACGCAACGTGTCACCCAGCTGTTTGCGTTCCCTAATAATTGCAATGTGATCTGCTTTCGGCCGTGGACACTGGAACAGACCGCCGAGCACTATTTGAGCCAGAGCCTGCAGCGTGACGGTTACAGCCGGGCCAAGGTCAGCGTGAAAACCCACGACGGCCAGATCGCGGCGACCTTCAGCGGCGTACCGGATACCTACGGTCAATCCTTGACCACCTTGCTCAACACTGCGGACCTGGCTTATCAAGGCGCCAGCCAACTCAACGGCGACGGCAAGTGGGCTTATAACTGGTATCTGTTCCTGCCGCTGGGCATGGCCCTGGAGAACCGCAAGAGCATCGAACTGCTGCACTTCCCACCGGATTACTCACTCACCCAGGCCCAGGACTATCTGGAATCGGCCACCACTGACCGCTGGGCGGCGCTGCTCACCGACAACGGTATCCCGGCCAGCGAAACGCCGGCCTACCAGACCATCATCGATATCGCCCCCATCGCCGCGCCGTCCAATGCAGGTAAAGACCTGGAAAAAGTCTACAGCTACTTCACCGAGTACCAGACCCGCATGGTCAGGGAACTGAGCCTGCGCGCCAATGGGTCACTGCCGATGGTGGCATTCGGCGCGCCGGTGCGCAGCTGGATCAAGCAACAATACGGCCAGAATGTGGGCGTGCTGGAACTGGCACAAATCAGCCCGGCAGCCGGCAAAAACGTATCCGTGCTGGGCGCCAACCACCCCAGCTACATCTGGTATGCGGCGGACCCGGCAAGCTATGACGGTGATGAACAAAAGGCCGACGACGCCGGGTTGAAAGTAATGGGCCAGGATTTGAGCGCGGCCTGCTGGCAGGCCGGCATGGGCCAGAAACCCGCCAGCGATGCGAACGTGTTACTCAAGGCGTGCATGAACACCTGGCAAGTCACACGCAAGGAGCAAACCTGTGAGTTGTTCTACACCTCGGTGCGCCACCTGACGCCGGAGCAGGCCAATGCCAAGTGCGCTACACCGTCTATCAAAGCGCAGTTGAAACAGCTGAAAAATGTCGCCCCAGTGCCCACCATCATGGCGCCTGTGCTTTAACGCGAATAAATCGTCTCTACTGTCAAGATTGACAGTAGATATCGAATCCAACTTCGGCGAATCTTGGGCCGCGCCCATTTGCTGCAAGACTGGCAGTCAGCTAATACCCGCAGGTCCATGCAGCCCCGTTCAGGAGAGTAATGAAAACTCAAGCCATGGATAAGGCTAAAACCGCGGTGAGTAGCTGCCTGTATCCCTTCAAGACGCTGCTCGTGGAGCAAGGTTACCCCTCGACCGAGCACTTCCAGATCAAGCGAGGCACCCACGGGATGACGGGCGGTGTCATGGCGCGCATTGCCTTTGACAGCCGCGTGCGCATTGCCCAGATTTCAGGATACGCCGTCAGCGACCGACGCACGCATACGCTGCAGCTATCGCCGCGTATCCATTTGTACGATTGTTGGTTCTGCGGCCTGTTGCAGCACTCCTGCAACCCGAACGTGTTCCTGGACACCACGTACCTGGAGCTATGGACGGTGCAACCCATCCTCGCCGGTAGCCTGCTGACCCTTGATTACGCCATGACCGAAGACGCACTGGCCCGGCAGTTCGCTTGCCATTGCGGCGAGCTGAACTGCCGGGGTTGGATCACAGGCAGCAAGGAACCGCTGAACGCCGAAGGCCAGGCTTTCATGACCTGGTGGCGCGAACACAAGCGGTCTTAGGCTTCGCCCAGCGGACGCAGGCGGTACTGCGGCGGGAGCTGCTCGAAACCACTGATGGTGGTGTTCAAGCTCTTCCAGCGGCCATCCTTGATGCCATAGATGCAGCCATGGATCGAAAGGCTCTGCCCACGATGCCAGGCATTTTGCACAATGCTGGTGTGACCGACATTGGCCACCTGCTGGATCACATTGAGTTCGCACATGCGGTCGACACGTTCTTCTTCCGTCGGCAACTGAGCGAGCAAGTCTCGATTCTCATAGTAGAGATCGCGAATAGTGCGCAGCCAGCCGTCGATCAGGCCGAACTGGCGGTCCTGCATCGATGCACGCACGCCGCCACAGCCATAGTGGCCGGTGACGAGGATGTGCTTGACCTTGAGCACGTCGACTGCGTACTGGATCACCGACAGGCAATTGAGGTCGGTATGCAGCACCACGTTGGCGACGTTGCGGTGCACGAACAGATCACCGGGCAACATGCCGACGATCTCGTTGGCCGGTACACGGGCATCGGAACAGCCGATCCACAAGTACTCCGGGGTCTGCTGGCGGGCGAGCTTGGCGAAGAATTCGGGATCTTCCTGTTTGATCGCATCCGCCCAGCGTTCGTTGTTATCAAGCAGGTCTTGTAGTTCGTTCATCAGGGAAAGCCTCAGGAATGATGCGCAGTTTTGTGACTGACAACCCCTCGTCCAGGTCACGCCGAGTGTTAATTAGCTTGAATCTTTAGGGAGCCACGCCTGTCCACACACTATAAGCCCCACAGTATGAGGATTGGCCATGACTGAATCACGACGTCCCTACGGCGCAACCCAGCCGGAACCCATTGATGATAACGAAGACCGCATGGGTGAAATGCGCGAGCTGGATTTTGACCAGGAAGACCAGACAGCGGAAATCGGCGACGAGCTGCCACGCCGTGAGCGCGATCTTTTAATGCCCGATGAACGGGTGCGCGAAGCCGGGCTGACCGGGGCTTCGACGGATGATCATGAATCCACCGATGACGATATGAGCCCGGAAACGCTGATCCACGAGGATGGCGCGCGGGATGCCCGGGAAGCAGGTGAGGATAACCCTGCCGACTTCGACCTCAGCATTGTGGATGAGGATGAGATTGGCGGCGGCAATGGCCTGGATGAGGCCGAGCTGGCCGATATTGACCCTGTAGACGGTAACCGCTGAAAACCGCGGTTTAATATGTGGGAGGGGGCTTGCTCCCGATGGCGGTGTGTCAGGCACTTAATAAGTCACTGACCCATCGCTATCGGGAGCAAGCCCCCTCCCACATTGGTCTGTGTGTTCAGTCGACCAGGGTGCAAGCCATGACGACCGCGTCTTCGCGGCCACCGACAGCCGGGTAATAATCCCGGCGGCGACCGATCTCATTGAAGCCATAGCGCTCGTACAACCGAAACGCGCCGGTATTGCTGTCCCGCACTTCCAGGAAGCACTCTCGGGCATTGGCGGCATAGGCACGGGACATCAGGTGTTCCAGCAGCGCCAAACCCAATCCGCGCCCCTGGTTTTCCGGTTTAACGGTGATGTTCAGCAAGTGCGCCTCATCGAGAATGATCTGCACCACCCCATGGCCCACTTGCTGCTCACCTTCGAACATCAGCCAGATTTGATACTTGCCCAGCCCGTCGAGAAAGATTCCCCGGGTCCATGGGTGGCTGAACGCCGCGTATTCGATTTTCAGCACGGCATCGAGGTCGGCCTCGGTCATCGGGCGGAAGGATAAAGCCTCACTCATCAGTTGTTTTCCAG
>Ga0160464_100257_pt1 | contig 49667 bp, 49 predicted proteins | sample HID1971I_E11MG_FD_108275 | JGI IMG/M metagenome (GOLD analysis project Ga0160464, IMG submission 108275) | Enriched millipede-associated microbial communities from UW Madison campus, WI, USA - HID1971I_E11 MG | ecosystem: Host-associated > Arthropoda: Insects > Digestive system > Unclassified ... | reverse complement strand
GAGAAGCGCCGAACTGCAGGCAGCCGCGGTGGGGAAATGAGCTCTTAAAGAGAGACTTAAAAACTCAAAACCCGACATTTCTAAAAAGTTCAAACCCCGACATTTCAATCTGGCCGTGACATTTCGTGTTACGGCTAAGTTGTAATGTCGGGTTTGAGCTCATTAGAAATGTCCGGTTTTGCCCCTTGAAGGCGCACGCTGAGCGCAAGCGTCTTCAAGGGGCTCCACCATGAACGAGCGTGGTTTTATCACGGCGACTATGCACGGACTCGAACGCATCAAGGTGATCAAGGCTCCGGTCGATCGGCAGAGGTCCAGCTGACTGATTCAGCCCCTAGAAATTGCAACCTTTCGCGGAGCGCTGGATGCTGTTTTCCGTGACACAAGAGAACCATACCGCCGAGCTTCCTCGCGTCTTCATCTGTAAGTGGCTCACGACTATCATCGGGCGCGCTGGGTGGAATGTTCATCACGAGCGCGTTGTCGATCGCAGCCTGTACGCGCGAACGCGGAACAATGCAGAACCTCACTTGGCCCGTGTCGCTGTCGTAAAAGCTCACGAATGCCACTTCACCTTTAACCATCAAAATCCCCTGCAAATCTGGTATCTGGATACTGCTGGCCCGGATCGCCTGTGTTGGGCCTCTTCGAAGCTCGCGATGCAAGATCGAAAGCGCCGCCAACTCGAGCAATCTCGACATACTCGAGCGGCGCGCCATCGCCAAGCGGTTCGCCGCGTCGAACCTCTCGCAACAAAAAAAAGGAGGTCATTCTCGCTGTACCAACCCGTCGGGTTCGACAGTAAGCGTGTCGAATTCCACTGCGATCGCGAAACCAGCTGTCGGATAAAGGATGACCGTATTGTCGGCAACCCGTGAGCCCTTCAGCGAGTTCTTGAACAGCTTCGCGGCCAGGCGTTCTGTCTCGGTATCAGGTTGCACAGGTTCAAGCGACAGCACGATGTTGACGGTGCCACCCCCATCGATGCCCAAGCGCGTCATGCCGTGGAACGTGACGACCACACGGCGATTGACAAGCCTCAAGGTCAGAACAAGCGTGTCAGGACAGTCCGCATCTTCATCGCTGTGCAGCGCGATGGCGTCTACGTGCCAATCATGAAAGAAATCGAACGATTCAAGCGATTTTCGAATGTTGGTCAAAGGATGCCTCACCGGGGAAAGATGGATACGGGCCAGCCTTGATCGCGCTTGAGGCCATCCCAGTTATGCGCATGCGGATTAGGTTGCCCGTGATGCGAGTCGAAGTCGATGTCTACGGCCGCCGATCCATCACCTCCGAACATTCGCCACTGCTTCTTTTCATTTGGGCCGCTGTCGATCCATGAGAAGGGGTCGCCGTTCATTTGGCTCATGCCCGCGAGATCGAAGCACTCGTCCCCGATCTTCGACTCGTATTCGAACGGCGACGCATCGCCGAGCGGCGTGCCGACATCACCGAACCTCATTGCCAATGGATTGGCGCTAACAGAACCGCATTTCAGCGCGGTGGCGATCCTGCCGTCCGGCAGCACATCGCCGGGATTTGCCCTGAAAATCGCCGGCCCATCGTCAGCCGAGAGTTTCGCCCACGATGGAGCAGCCCGCTCGAAATAGCTCCTCGCTGCTGCCTGACGAACCCTGCCGAAAAGCTGCGATGGAGTCACCGTCGCATAGCGGGGCCGGACACTCTGCGCCGAACTGCCTCCGCCGCCTGATTGCTGTCGTGAAGTCGACACGACCACAATGTCGCCGCGGGCCACCGCGTCCTTCAGTTGACTCAGGACCGCTGAAGGAGCCGCTGCCGCCTACCCGGTTTAAGAGCTGACGCACATCATCGGCGTCCCGACTGGAAAGGTCATTCGATGATGCATCTTCAATCGCGCGACGCCCTTCGATATCGCTGACAGTCCGAGCCCCGTTACGGGAATACAAGGTGCACTCAGTGATTCCGATCGATATTCGACATACCATTACGTGTCTCGCCCGCTCGCCAGGATACTTAGGAGAAGAGAATATCGGAGGTCAGCGCTCTCCCGAACGAATTAGCGCTTCTTTCACACTTCCTTTTGATAAATGCCCTCCTTTCCGACGCCTATAATCGAATCAAACTCGCCGCGATAATTTCGAATATTGTCGATTTATTAAAACATTGATCAATATTCTGAAATTTTTGTGAGAACAGCACGATCCCCACGCGACCACACATTCGAGCGCGCAATAATCCGGCACCTTTGAATCGACGCTTCTCCCATGATCGACCAATACGACGCGCAGCTTTCCGCCAGACTCTACGCGGGCGAGATCGACGAATGCTTTCGCTTCCTCGACGAACGCGCCACGGAGGATCAACACCTTGCGGAATACTGGCATTGGCGAGCGGTCACGCATTTGCGGGGCGGCGAGTTCAAAGAGGCGCTCGAGATCTGCTGCCGGCTCACGCGCGAATCGGACCGCTTCGCATATCAGATGCATTGTCTGAGCGACGTATGCGCTCATCTCGGCCTCAAGGAAGTCGCGCTCGCCATGATCGAGTACTACGCGCACAAGGCTTCCACAGTGCCGATCGGCGCGTTCTTGTGGCGCGTCTACGGCTGGCACTATCTCGGCGAAGACGAGCGCGTCCTCCAGTTGAGCGCGGAAGGCGTCGCCGAGCATTCGGCATACGTGCTCGGCCATCATCAGGGGCGCAGCGCGATGCGTCTGAACGGCATCGCCAGCGGCGTCGAATTGATGCACCGATACTGGTCGTCGCGGGAGTCGCGGCGCGTGCTGTTTCCGCATGTCGATGTCGAGCACTATTGGTGCGGGGAGCGCGTGTTGCCCGCGCATATGACGCTGACATCGATCGCGTCGGGCCACGGAGACCAGGTCAACTGGGTGCGCTACGCCGCGGCGCTTCAGGCGCTGGGCGTGCAGATCGCGTACGCCGACGGCTCCGATCTCAACTATCGCCTCGCGATGCCCGCGGACGAACAGCAAAGAGACGCCGAGGCCATGCGCGCCGCGGGCTTCGTCGTGACGCCCGATGGCGCGCTGTGGACCGATCCCTTCGCCCTCTTCACTTCGCTCTTTCCGGTGCTCGGCTACGCGCCCTCGACGCGCTACATCGAGCCGGCCGATGCCGATCTCGCCGATGCCTTCGTCGATGAAATTCGCCGGCGCGCGGGCGGACGACGCTGCGTCGGCATCTTCTGGTCGTCGTGCGAATCGTCGAACAATTTCGCCAATCGCAGTCTCACCCTGCCCCATCTCGCGCCGCTCTTCGACGGCACGAACGACATTCACTGGGTCATCATGCAGCGCGGCTTCGAGCGCAAGCGCTGGCTGAACGACCCGCGCGCGAACGATCCCGAACGCTTCACGACGCTGCCCGACATGACGCTCGCGCAGAGCGTCGCCATCATCGACAGACTCGACGCGTTCGTCGGCAACGACGGCGGCTTGTCTCACATCGCGGGTGCGCTCGGCAAGCGCTGCTATCTGTTCCTCAATCAGGTGGCCGAATGGCGCTACGAGCGCGATCCGCATCGCACGCCGTGGTATCCGACGATGCAACTCGTACGCGCCCGCCGACTCGGCGATTGGGCCGATGTCGTGCGCAAGCTGCAACAGCACCTCGCCTCGGACATGCGCTGAAGATCCGACACACAGAGGCGCTATGCAAAGCGCGCCGCGAGCGTCTGCGGAATCGCGCTGCGCCGCGTGAGCGCGCAAGTCGGCATGTCGTGGCCCGGGCCGCGCACGTAACTTTCCAGTTGATCGATGGCGAACTGCTGTTCTTCGATCAGATGTCGCACCATATCGCCGATCGAAATCATGCCGACGAGCCTTCCGCCCTCGATCACCGGCAGATGACGGATGCGTTGCTGCGTCATCAGGGTCATGCATTCGTCGGCGCTCGTTCTGAGGCTTACGGCCATCACGGGCGCGGTCATGATTTCGCATACCGTCGTCGTCCGTGAGGCCTTGTCCTGCATGATCACCTTGCGCGCATAGTCGCGCTCGGTGACGATGCCGCACACCGCGTCTCCCACCATGACGACGAGCGCGCCCACTTCCGCCTTCGACATCAGCGCGACCGCTTCGTACACGCTCGCTTCCGCGTCGATGGTATGAATCGTCGTGTCGCTTTTCGCCTTCAGCACTTGCTTGACCGTTGCCATTTGCCGTTCTCCGTTGCTGTTGTCCGTCGCTTTTGAAAAGCCTGCCGATGCGCCCGCCCCTTTCACCTTCAATCGAAATCGAAGAGATCGCCGAGAAACGATTTCTTGCGACGCGCGTGCTCGCGTTTGCCGCGCTGATCGCCGTAGTGGTAACCGTCGTGGCGAGGCGTGCGGTGCTCGCGATCGTGGCCGCGCTCGTGCCATTCGTCGCGTCCGCCCGCCTGTGCTTCGGCAAGCGACACCTGCGACGCGCGCCGGATGATCTGATCGAGCTCGCCGCGATCGAGCCACACGCCGCGGCATTGCGGGCAATAGTCGATCTCGATGCCCTCGCGCACGGTCATCAGCAGTTCTGTGTCGGGACACACGGGGCATTTCATGTCGATTCCTTTCTGATTGCTTTCAATGAGAGACAATCTAACGGAAGGATCGCGATGGAAAAATGCGAGATTTTGAGCGCTTCGGTTCGGGAAAACCGAAGTAAGCGGCGGCATCAGTGCGTAAAAACGAACGAGCGTTTGCGCGGCAGCGAGGCAAACGCTCAGGCGGCATCCGGCGACACACACTTGCGATCCATCTCAAAACCCCGCAAGCTCTCGGTTTGAGGCGGCGCGCGTGGCGTGCGCCGCAACCGCACACCAAAGGCCCCACGATGCCCGATAAATCGATGAGCGAAGAACGCGGCGGCGCCGAAACGCCCGATCTCCTGTACCTGCTTCAAGGCGCCGACGATTTCAACCGTCACGTGTTTCCCGACAGCGAAGCGCTGTTCAAGAGCCTCGCGCGCCAGCAGGCGCCGCACACACTATTCATCACTTGCGCCGATTCCCGCGTTTCGCCGGAAATGATCACGCAGACGCGCCCCGGCGAGCTCTTCGTGTGCCGCAACATCGGCAATATCGTGCCGGCTTACGGCGAGATGCTCGGCGGCGTGTCGGCGGTCGTCGAATATGCGGTGCTCGCGCTCAACGTGCGACAGATCGTGATTTGCGGGCATTCGGACTGCGGCGCGATGAAGGGTCTCGCGTCGGGCGCGACCATCGCCGATGAAATGCCTACCGTGCATGCATGGCTGCGCAATGCCGAAGCGGCGCGCAGCGTGGTGATGGCGCGAAAGCTGGAAGAAGAGCGCATCGTCCAGGCGATGGTCGAGGAAAACATCCGCCTGCAACTGACGCATCTGCGCACGCATCCGGCGGTCGCCGGGAGGCTCGCGCTCAACAAGCTGCAGGTGCAGGGCTGGGTGTACGACATCGGACGCGGCAAGGTGTCGATCTACGACGAAGCCGACAGCAAGTTCGAGTCTCTCGAAGAAGCGCGCCTGCGCATGCTGCGCAAGGCGCGCTGATTTCACGACGCCGCGCGCATGACACGCGCGGCACGTCGTCGTCTTACTGCACGCCCTTCTTCGCGGCGAGTTCCTGCGCCATCTTCAGGTGCTGCTGAATCGTCGGCAGCGCCTTTTGCGCGGCCTGCTTGAGCTTGGCGTTCTGGCCTTCCGTCGCTTCCTTCTGGAATACCTGCACGGCCTCTTCATGCCCCTGCACGCCCAGCTTCTGGATGTACGCGGTATCGAAGTCCTTGCCGTGCAGCGCCTTGAGCGAATCGAGCGCCGACGTGTCCGAGTTGCTCATCGGCACCGTGACGCCGTGCGGCGCGGCCATCTTCAATTGCATCGCGAGTTTGGTGTGATCGACCATCATGTGATGCGCGAAGCTTTTCACATCCTTGTCCTGCGATTGCTTCGTGGCGAGCTTGGCGGCGTCGATTTCGGTCGATCCCGCCGACGATGCCGCCTGCACGAAAGCCTTGTCGACGGGCGGCAGATCGTTGGCCATGGTCGAGCTGGCCGCTTCGGTTTGTGCGAGCGCGCCGAGCGGCAGCGTCGCGATGAGCGCCGCGGCGAGCGCCGTGCGCAGCTTTGCATTGCGATTCATGAGAATGACCTCCTGAGCGATGGATCCCGCTTCCATTGCAGCAATGGCGGTGCCACGGCGCATCGCGGCGCGAACCGAAACCCTTGCTAAACTGAGCGCATCAGCGATCTTTCTTCGAGTGGAAACGTCATGCCTGTCTACGATTACGATTGCGCGGATTGCGGCGCATTCGAAGCCGTCCGCCGCATCGCCGAACGTGACGAACCCGCGGCGTGTCCGCAATGCGGCGCGACGGCCGCGCGCGTGACGATCGGCGCACCGAGCGTGGGCGGCGCGAGCGCATCCGGCGACGGCGCGGCCGAAGCCGGCAGCTACGGCATGTCTCATCGGGGCGGTTGCCTCTGCTGCCGCTAGGCTCCTTTACGCCGCACGCCCGGGCACGGCCATTGCAAAGTCACCGTCTCGAACGTCTCGCGCATCGCGGGCGTATCATGCAAGACGACGGTGTGCGGCGCGCAAGGCCGCGCGCAGTCGAGGGCATCGCCATCGCGGGCCGCGCAGTTTCGCTTCCCGCGATGATCGCGCTTAACGTGTTCCGATCGGATAACAGGAGGTGATAAGGATGACGATAGAGTTCAGCGGGCGGCGTCATGTCGTGGCGGCAGCGCGTGTCGCTTTCGAGGCCAGGGTGGACGGCCGCGAAGTGTGGTGCAGCGTCTCCCTCGATGCGCTCAACGATCACTTCGGCAACAGCGGGACGTCGTCGCACGATCTCCTCTCCGCGTTCGAAGGAGGACGCGTGCAAATAGAAGACGCGGCCCGGCGTACGCTGGAGCGCAACCACGGCCAGTCGGTCGAGCTGGAAACCAGCGATTTCAAGGCTTCCCGGGCGGTCTGAGACAGCGCGGCGGGCGGCGGCTCATCGGCTGGCCGCCTGCGTCACTGTGCATAGAAACATTTCAATACATCGAACATCCACCACACCGGACACGGCGTTCTGCAAAAGCCGTCATAGCCGGCTGCGTGGAGCGTGTCGCGCGGGTCGCGTCCGGCATCGGCGGCGAGCGCGATGAACATCTCCACTTCGCCTTCCAGCCGATCCAGCATCAGCGTATCGCGCAGCGTGCGCGCGAGCGCATGATCGTGAAGTTCGCCGATGAGCGTATCGACGAACAGCACTTGCGGCCGCCATTTGCGCAGAAACTGCAGGACACCGAGCGCGTCGCCGATCTGCACGGCCTCGAAGCCGCGCATCGCGAGCAGAAGCGCGAAAGAATCGCCGACGTTCGATTCCGAATGCACGATCAACACACGTCGTGGACCCGCGAGCGCCATGGTCAGCGGATTGAATATTTCGCACCGCTCGTTGCAAAGATCGTACGATCGTTCTTCCATGTCGGCCCGGCACGGCGAGGAGCCGTGTCGGTACCTTTGATACAGCAAGGTTGAGGCCCGCCTGACGTCTGCTTACACGCGGTTACGTCGGCCGCCGGTTCTTCAGCGCGCGGCCAGCAGTCCAACGATCAGGCCGCCGACCGCCGCCAGCGCGATCGACTTCCAGGGGTTGTCGTGCACGTAGTCATCGGTGCCTTCCCTCGCCTGCCGATATCGCGTCGCGACGACATCCTGCGCCCCCGTCAGCATGTCGCGCGCGCGCCGCGGCGCCGGCCGCGACGGATGGTACTGGCTGCCCTGCCCTACGGACGTCGTGGCGGCCGGTTGCGCGAGCACCGACGGACTGTCGCCGCCTTCAAGCACGCTGCCGTGCACGTGATACGGCGCATACATCGCCGGCCTGTGCGCCGCGCCCGGCGTGAGCGGCGTCACGCTCGCGGCCTGCCCGTGCGCCATGCCCGGCGCGAGGGCCGCTTCCATCGCGCTCGTCACCGTGCGGCGCGCGAGCGGCGGATCGTCCGTTTGCATCGATTGAATCGTGGATGCGCTGCCGTTTGCATTGTCCATGGCTTTTCTCCAGTTGACCGCGTCCATCGCGCTGCAAAACCTTCATCCATCTTCCAATGATGCAAGAGTCGCACCGAATCCACGCGCCGGCAACCCGCGCGCCGGCGGCCCGGCACGCCCCGCCGCCCATGACAATTTTTCTCACAAAGCGGTGAGAATTGCTCGTTTGTCCGCGCGTGCGCACACGCTTACGATCCTTGGCGTAGAGCGAAGCCGGGCGAGCGTCCCGAAAGAAGCGGCGAGCACGAGCCGCGCCGATAACGCTGCATCTTTCGTTTCACGCCGGGCCGAAACGTCGGCCTGCCGCACGCCGATACGATGGCTTCGCCCTCCTACTCCTTCTGCGAAGCCCGCCATGAATCCCGTCAATCTCGCTCAACTGTTCATCCTCGCCGCGTTGTGGGGCGGCTCGTTCCTGTTCATCCGCGTCGGCGTGACCGATCTCGGCGTCGCGCCGCTGATGGCGTTGCGCGTGGGCATCGGCGCGCTGTTCCTGCTTCTGATGCTCGCATTGCGCGGCAAGGCGCGACAGGCGTTCTCGACGATGCGCGAGCGCGCGTGGCCGCTCATCGTCGTGGGCGTGCTCAACTCCGCCGCGCCGTTCTGTCTTTTCGCGTATGCGGAGCTGACGTTGTCGGCGGGCGTGACGTCCGTCATCAACGCGACGACGCCGCTCTGGGGCGCGCTCGTTGCGTACCTGTGGCTCAGCGACCGGTTGACCGGCATGCGCGTTGCCGGACTCGCGATCGGTTTCGCCGGGGTGCTCGCGCTCGTCTGGAACCAGATGTTCATGCACGATGCGAGCGCCGTTCCCGTCTCGCCGATGACCACTGCCCTCGCAGCGCTGGCCGCGCTCGCCGCATCCGCCAGTTACGGCGTCGCCGCGAGCTATACGAAGAAGCATCTGATGGGCGTCGATTCGCTGACGGTCGCCGCCGGCACGATGAGCGCCGCGACGCTCGTGCTCCTGCCGTTCGCGCTCTTCTTCTGGCCCTCGGGCGTAGTATCGCCGCACGCATGGGGCGCGGTGCTCGGACTGGGCGTCGCGTGCACCGGCGTGGCCTACATGATGTTCTTCCATCTCATCGCGGTGGTCGGCCCTGCCCGCGCGATCACGGTGACCTTTCTGATTCCGATCTTCGGGATTCTGTGGGGTGCGCTGTTTCTCGCGGAACGTGTATCGGTGGGGATGGCGGTGGCTTGCGCGATCGTGCTCGTCGGCACCGCGCTCGCGACAGGCGTCGTCAAGCGCGTGCCGTTGTTCAGCGCGCGCCGGACGCAGTGCGCGAAGGAAAGCAAAGCCTGAGCGGTTCAGCGCCAGTGACGCGCGAGCGGGCCGTCTTCTCCGGCGACCGGATCGCTTTTCGGGAACGGAAGCGCTTCCATCGCGATACGCTCTGCTTCGCTGATCGCGTCGCGGCGGATATCCCATTGCTGACCGGGCGGATACGCGCCGATGACCTGGAAGCGGCGGCCTGCCGTCAGCAGGCAATGGCCGGTGCCGGCGGGCAGAATGAGGACATCGCCCGCGCTGACTGCGATCACACGGCCGTGCGGGCCGCCGAGGATCAGCTCGGCATCGCCGGAAGCGATGCCGAGCGCCTCATGCGCGGTCGAGTGGAAATGGTGATAGTCGAAGACGCCGTCGCGCCATTGCGGCGGCCAGCCGTTTTGCGCGAACAGCACTTCGAAACGCGCGGCGCAGTCGGAGGCTTTGGGATCGATCGCGCCGCGCCACACGAGCACCGGCAAGCGTGAATTGTTCGGCACCCAGCCATTCGGCGGCAGCATGAAGTGCTCGCAGCGCGCGCTATGCGCCTGAAGCGTTACGGTTTGCTCAGCCATGTTGCGCTTATCTCCTGAAGAGTCGGAGAAAGCGCAGCAACGGCCGTTCCACTTCGTTTCAAGCTGGCCTCAACGTCCGTGCCAGTGCCCGCCGCCTCCGGAAAAGCCGATACCGAGCGACACCGACGGCGCCGCGTAATACCCCGGCCCATACGCATACCCATAGGCAGGTGCGTAGCCGTATGCAGGCGCGGGCGCGTAGCCATAAGGCGGCGCATACACGCAGCCGCCGAGACCGGCCGCCAGCACCAGCGCGACGGGCACGATCAGCGCCCTGATTCGAGTTCGAGATGAAGTTTTCATGATGATGCCCCGCTCCCGTTCGTTCTCCGCTTACCAGTGGCGATAGCCGTAGGCGCCGTGATGCGCGTACCAGTCGCGGCGTCCCCAGTAGCGGTAACCGTCCCAGTACCTGTCGCCATGCCAGCCGACGACGATGGCGGGCGCGGGCGCGACGACGACCGGCGCCGGCTGATACACGACCGGCGGAGGTGGCGGAGGCGCTTCATAGACGGGCGCAGGCGCGACATAAACCGGCGCGGCATAAACCGGCGCCACCGGCACGCCGAGATTGACGCCGACGCTCACGCCCGCCATCGCGGCTTCGCAAGCGAGGCCCGCCGACAACGCAATTCCAATCCCGACCAAGCCCTTGATGTTCATTTCGTCCTCTTCAGATAAAGCCATCGCCAAGACTGCGATGCGCTCCTGAACTCGCATGCAGCCATGAATCCATCGTAGCCGCGCCGCTTGCCCGCTGAGTTACAAGCGCTGTAACAGATGTGAATCCTGAAACGGATGTGCTTATATCGAGCCGGCACCCATCGTCCGCGCCGGTTGCGCGCTCTTGCGCCGCCGTGGGATAGTTCCGGCTTCGTCAAACGGATGCCGGGCCGATGGACTTACTGCGGAGCATGAGAATTTTTGCGCGCGTGGCGGAGGCGGCGAGCTTCACTGTCGCGGCGCAGCAAATGGACATTACGACCGCGCAGGCATCGCGCGCGGTCACCGAACTCGAAACGCACTTGCGCACGCGTCTTCTGAACCGCACGACGCGGCGCGTGGCGCTCACCGATGCCGGCAACCGCTATCTCACCCGCTGCAAGGAAGTGCTCGAACTCGTCGATCTCTCCGAGGCCGAAGCGGGTGACGCGCAGGTTTCGCCGAGCGGCGTGCTGCGCATGCACGCGCCGATCACCTTCGGCCAGCACTACGTCGTGCCCGCGCTCACGCGTTATCTGGAGGAACATCCACAGGTGCGCGTCGAGCTGACGCTCTCGCAACATGTGCCCGACATGCTCGACGAAGGCTTCGATGTCTTTCTGCAAGTCACCACGTCCACCCTGCCCGACTCCGCGCTCGTTTCCACGAAAATCTGCTCGATGCCGAGCGTGCTATGCGCATCGCCCGGCTATCTGAAGCGCGCGGGCGCGCCGCAGCGCATCGAAGACCTGACGAATCACGCGTGCCTGCAACTCGTGACGACCTTCTTCCCGGTCGACCGATGGGTCTTCGAAGGCCCGCGCGGCAAGCACGAAGTGGAACTGGAACCCGGTCGCCTGCGCGTCAATTCCGCCGATGCGCTCGCCGTCGCCTTGTCGAACGGACTCGGCATCGCTCCATTGCCGATGCTCGCGGCGCTCCCGTGGCTGCAAAACGGCGCGCTCGTGCGCGTGTTGCCCGACTGGGAACTACAGAGCATGACGATCTACGCGATGTATGCATCCCGTCAGTATCTCGATGCGAAGATCCGTACCTGGGTCGCGTTTCTGCGTGAATTCGTCGAAGGCACGCTCGCGAACGAGCCGGTCTGAACGTCATATAAATACATCGTATTCCTAAGACAAATGAAGTGATCAGGTACGTAATCGAACGCACACAGCCAACGCCCGCGCACATTCTCTAAACGCGTAGTTGCATGCATGATTCGGAACACTAAACTGCTTGATGGTGCGCCTGCATTTCGTGACGACGATGCAGCGCAACAGAAAGGAGTCTGCCGACATGATCAAGGCTCTGCGCGCAAGCACCGCGTCCCCCGCGCTGCGTTTTTGCTCCGCCACGCTACTGAGCGCGGCCTTCGCGTATGCGCACGCGGAGCTGACCGGCGCGCGCGTCGTCGGGGGTTCGGGCTCCGTGACGAGCGCGGGTCCGAATACGACCATTCAGCAGAACAGCGGCCGCCTCGCGATCGACTGGAATTCGTTCAGCACGCGCCCCGGCGAATCGGTCACGTTCAATCAGCCGGGCGCGAATGCGATCGCGCTCAACCGCGTCGTCGGGCCGCGCCCTTCGGCGCTGTTCGGCAGGCTCGACGCTAACGGGCAGGTGTTCATCGTCAATCCGAACGGCGTGATCTTCGGGCCGGGCGCACAGGTGAACGTCGGAGGATTGCTCGCTTCGTCGCTCGATCTGTCGACGAATGACTTCATGAGCGGCCATTACACGTTCGCCGGCGGCGAGCGTCATCATCACCATCGCGGCGGCGGCGCGGTCGTCAATCTCGGCACGATCGAAAGCGCGCCCGGCGGCTATGTCGCGTTGATCGGCACGCGCGCGATCAACGCCGGCACGATCGATTCGCCCGGCGGCTTCGCGGCGCTCGCGGCGGGCGAACGCATCGCCGTCACGCTCGGCGACCACAGCATGATCGGCTTGTCGGTGGAGCGCGGCGCGCTCAATGCGCTCGCGGCCAATCACGGGCTGATTCAGGCCGATGGCGGTCAGGCGTGGCTCGCCGCGAGCGCCGAGGACGCGCTTTTCAACAACGTCGTGAACAACACGGGCATCATCCGCGCGCGCAGCGCCGTGAACCAGAACGGCGTGATCCGGCTCGTCGCGGATACGGGCGTCGTGCAGGTCGGCGGCACGCTCGACGCATCGGCGCCCAATGGCGGCAACGGCGGCATCATCGAGACGGCGGGCACGCAGGTGCGCGTCGCGCCCGACGCGCAGGTCACGACGGCGGCGGCATCGGGGCAGACCGGGACGTGGCGCATCGCGAGCGATTTCGCGGCGCTCGTCGGCGCGGACGATGACATCGGACGGCGCTTCGGCACGATCCAGAGCGCGACGCTTTCGCGCGTGCTCGAATCGACGAATGTGTCGATCAGCGCCGCGTCGCCGCCCGGCTTCGCGCCGTTCGGCTTCGTGCTGATCGACGGCCCCGTCGCGTGGCGCGGGGCGAACATGCTTTCGCTCGCGGCGCAAAGCGGCATCCGGCTCGATGCGTCCATCAGCGCGCCGCGCGGTACGCTCTCGATGACGACGGCCGGCACCGCCACGCAGCGCGCGTCGATCGAAGCCGCCAACGTCGCGCTGCAAGGCGGTGCGGGCGTCTATCAACTGACGAACGTGGGCAATCGCATCGGCACGTTCGCCGCCAATGCCGGTTCGATCGCCCTCGCCGATAGCGCGCCGCTCACCATCGGCAACGTCGCGGGTTTGACGGGCGTCTCGGCGAGCGGCGCTGTGACGCTCACGGCGCCGTCGCTCACGCTCGCCGCACCGGTCGCGAGCCGCGCGAGCGGTACGGCCATCACGCTCGCGGCCGCGACCTTCGTGAATCGCGCGGGCGCGCGGGCGCTCGCCGCGCCCAACGGACGCTGGCTCGTGTACTCGGACGCGCCCGATTCGGACGCATTCGGCGGCCTGCAAAGCGCCAATCTCGCGCTCTGGGGCGACGCATACACAGGCGGCGCCGATGCGCGCGCCGCATCGGCGTCGGGCAACCGCTTCGCGTTCAATGCGCTGCAACAGGTCACGCTGACGGCGATCAATCTCGACGTGCCGTTCGATACCCCGCGCACGCTCGGACCGAACGACGTCACGATCGCGCTGCGCTACAACGGCGCGAACTACGGCGGCGCGTTTGCCGACAGCCCGGCGATCCACGAGCCTTTCGTGTTCACGGTGACGAGCACGGGCGCGGCGCCGGGAGCCACGATCGGCACCTACGCGATCACCATCACCGCGACGGGCGGCCCCACGGGTTACAAGATCACGACGCAAGGCGGCACGTTGCGGATCGCGGGCGCGCCCTCTCAGCCCGTAACACCGCCCTCGCCACCCGTGCAGCCGGTGACGCCCGTGCAGCCGGTGACGCCGGAAACGCCCGGGACCGTCGTCACGACGGCGGCGACGGTGCCCGGCATTCTCGATTCCGTGCGCACCGACGCCGCCAATCCCGCGCCGCTTTACAATGCGACGCCCGGGCTTCAGCCGGAGTCGGCGCCGCTCGTGCAGCAGCGCACCGATTCGACGAGCGACGGCAGCCGCCTGCCGGACGACGCATGGCCCGGTCACGTATGCCGCATGTGAAGCCCGGGCGCGTGCAACGCTTCGGGCCCCGCGAACGACGCCGCAGCGGCGCTTCCCGCCGGCTCGCCGTGCTGTTCGCGACGCTCGTCGCGGCGAGCGCGCGCGACATGCGCGATGCGCACGCCCAGGCGCTGCCGAATGCGGGCAGCATCCTGCGCGAACAGCAGCAGCAATCGCCCGCGCCGTTACCGCCCTCAGACCTGCGTCTGAACGTGACGCCCACGCCCGGGCCGCCGCCCGCATCGGGTGCGCCCGGCGGCATCCGCTTCGAGGTGAAGGGCTTCGAGTTCACCGGCAACACGCTCTTTCCCGCTGAGGCGTTGCTCGACGCCGTGCGTCCGCTCATCGGCCCGGACCGTTCGCTCGACGATCTCGAAAGCGCCGCCGATCGCGTGAGCGCGTTCTATCGCCGGCACGGCTATCTGGTGGCGCGGGCCTATGTGCCGCCGCAGCAGATCGACAACGGCATCGTGCGCATCGCGGTGAGCGAGGGGCATTACGGGCGCATCGACATCGATAACCAGTCGCGCACGCGCGATGCGGTCATCGCGCGCTTCTTCGGCGGCCTCAAACCGGGCGACGTGATCGACGAGCACGCGCTGACCCGCGCCACGCTGCTCGCGCAGGACGCGGCCGGCACGACAGGCGCGAACGCGACGATCTCGCCGGGGCTTTTGCCCGGCACGTCGAACATGACGCTGCAGGTGCCGAAGGCGCGGCCCCTGTTGGGCAGCGTGCAGGCCGACAACTACGGCCAGGCGACGACCGGCACCGCGCGTCTCATCGGCGCGCTGCAATGGAACAATCCGCTCGGCATCGGCGATCAGCTCGGCGCGCGGCTGCTCGGCTCGATCACCGGGCAGTTCTACGGCAACATCGGCTATACGGTGCCGGTCGGCGGCAGCGGCCTCGCGTGGGGCATCGGCTATACGCGCTCGACGTATTCCGTCGGCGGCCAGTTCGACGATCTCGACGCCTACGGCAGCGCAAACGTCTTCTCGACGTTCGTAAGCTATCCGCTGCTGCGCTCGCCGGCGGCCAACGTGTACACGACGCTCGGCTTCGACCACAAGCTGCTGTCGGATCATCTGGGCGCATTCGATTCCGTCAGCGACAAGAACAGCGACGTCGGAAGGCTCGGCGTATCGGGCAATCTCACGCTCGAAAAGAGCATCACGACCTTCGACACGGGCATCCAGCAGGGCAACCTGCGCTTCAAGTCGCCGCAGCCGGCGCAGGTCGCGTCGCAGATCGCGGGCTCGTTCACGAAGTTCGTCTTCGCCGCGACGCACACGCAGGTGATCGGCAATCAGGCCAACGGCACGCAGCTCTATTTCTCGCTCAATGGCCAGACGACTTCGCGCAATCTCGACTCGTCCGAACAGATTTCGCTCGGCGGGCCCTATGCGGTGCGCGCCTATGCAACCGGCGATGCGCCAGTCGACGAAGCGTATATCGCGACCTTCGAAGTGCGGCAGACAATCCGGCAATCGCTCGTGCCGGTGCTCGTCACGCTGGCGGGTTTCGTCGATACCGCCGACGGCAGGATCGTCGCGCATCCGGTCGTGCCCGGCAGCAATCACGTGAGGCTTTCGGGACTGGGCGTCGGTGCGACTTTCACTGCGCCGCACGAGTTTCTGCTGTCGATGTCGTACGCGCACACCCTCGGCTACGTCCCGCCGACGCTCGGCACGGGCCACGCGAACCGCTTCTGGGTCGCGCTCACGAAGTCCTTTTGAGACCGACCATGATGCGCGCCCGACACCTCCTCCTCTTTCTCCTTCTGGCGATGACCGCGCGCGCGGCGTCGGCCGAGCCGGTCGCGACGATCACCGCGCTCGTCGGCAATGTCGCGATTCAGGGTGCGAATGGCGCGCAGCGCGTCGCGGCGATGGGCGGCAACATCGAAAACGGCGACACCGTGCAGACCGGCGTCTCGTCCGAGATCGTGATGATCTTCACCGACAAGCAGCGCGTGTATCTGAAACCCGGCTCGGTCTTCCGCGTCGACGATTTCCGCTACGCGGCGAACGCGCCGCAGGAAGACCGCAGTTTCCTGTCGCTCGTGAAAGGCGGATTGCGCGCCGTCGATGGACTCGTTGCAAAAGAAGGCAAGCCGGAAAACTATCGCGTGAAGACGCCGACTTCGACCATCGGCATACGCGGCACCGAGTATTCCGTCACCGATTGCGCGAACCTCGAACCCGGCGCCAATGCGGATTGCAAGGGCGATCAGATCGTCGTCTACGACGGGCAGATCGTCGTGATCAATCAGGTCGACAGGCAGATCGTGCGCGCGGGCGAAGGCACGATCGTCATCAATGCGCGCTCGCCGTTCGGCGTGCTCCCGGCGTCGCGCGTCACGCCGGTGGTGCCGTCGGCGGCGTGCCGCTAGCGGGACCGGCGATGAGCGAGAACACGAGCCGCGACGCGAAACTCATGCGCGCATCGCCGGGCGCGGGCGCATCGAGCGTTCACGCGGCCATCGCGGCGTTCGGCGTCGATGCTCTCGCGGGCGTGCTGACCGCGCTGCTCGCGCTCGCCTACGCCGCCGGTTACGGCGCGACGATCTTCTCGGCCGGCCTCACACCGTGGCTTTCCGCCGGCATGCCGACCGCGCTTTTGAGCTGCGTGATCGTCGCGTTCGTGGTCGCGCTGACGAGCTCGGTGCCCTTCATGATCGCGGGCCCCGATTCGAACGCGACCGCGCTGCTCGCGGGCATGGCATCGTCCGTCGCGCTGTCGGTGCATGCCGCGGGCGGCGACGATGACGCCGTGCTCGCCACCGTGCTGCTGCTGATCGCGGTGTCGTCGCTGACGACGGGCGCGCTGCTCTTCGCGCTCGCGCACTGGAAACGCGGCAACGCGATCCAGTACATCCCGTTTCCAGTGATCGGCGGCTTTCTCGCGGGCACCGGCCTCCTGCTGCTCGAAGGCGCGTTGCGCGTGCTCACCGACACGCCCGTCGGCGCCGCGACGCCGCGGCTCGTCATGGCGCTGCCGTGGCTCGCGAGCGTGCCCGCGCTCGTCGTGGGCGTCGGGCTGCTCGTGCTCACGCGCATCACGCCGCTGTCGCGCTACGTGATCGTGTTGCCGTCGATGATCGCGCTCGGCATCGCCATCTTCTACGGCGGGCTGCACGGCTCCGGCAAGACGCTGGAAGACGCGCGCCGCATGGGCCTGCTGTTTCACTACGAGTCGATCACCGGCATGCGCCTGCCGTTCGCGCTGCTGCACGACGCCTGGCTGCCGACGCTCGTCTCGCGCGCGCCCGAGATTCTCGCCGTCGCCGCGGTCTCGTCGATGACGGTGTTGCTCAACACGACGAGCATCGGCGTGACGGCCTCGCGCGATGTCGACTTCAATCGCGAGATGCGCGTGGCCGGCATCGCGAACGTGCTGACCGGGCTCGCGGGCGGACTCGTCGGCGCGCAGTCGATGACGCGCACGGTCACCAACTGGCGTCTGGGCGTCCGAGGCCGGCGCGCGGGCGTGCTCGCGGCGTTGTTCTGCCTCGTCGTGGTCGCGCGCTTTCCGAGCCTGATGGCGCTGTTGCCGAAGCCCGTGCTCGTCGGGCTGCAGATTTTCATCGGCGCGGCGATGCTCAACGAATGGCTCATCAACTCGTTTCGGCGCCTGCCGTGGCACGACTATCTGCTGATTCCCGCGATCATGGTGATCATCGAGGCGTACGGGATCGTCGCGGGCGTGCTGCTCGGCGTGATCGCCGCGTGTCTGCTGTTCGTCGTGCGCTATGGCCGCGTGAACTGCTTTCGCCTGGAGTTCGACGGACGCGGGCGGCGCTCGAACGTCGAGCGCACCGTCGATGAAAGCCGCGCGCTCGATGGCGAGGCCCGCGCGCTCTACGGCGTCGCGTTGCAGGGCTTTCTGTTCTTCGGCACCGCGTATTCGATACTCACGCATATCCGCGCGCGCCTCGAAGCGAGCGCCGATGCCCCCGACGCGCGCCCCGGCGTACGCTTCGTGCTCGTCGATTTTGCCCGCGTGCATGGCGTCGATGCGTCGAGCACGGCGAGCTTCGTCCGGCTGCGCCAGGCGTGCGCGCGCGCCAACGCTCAACTCGTGCTGACCGGCCTTTCGCCGGCGTTGAAGGCGTGGTTCGCCAAAGGCATCACCGATACGAAAGGCGCGAGCGGCCCGCATGAATTCGCCGACCTCGACAACGGTCTCGAATGGATCGAAACGCAGATGCTGCGCGCGCTGAAGCCGTCGCAGGCGACGCGCGCGGGCGGGTTCGCATCGACCTTGCCCGACACGCTCGACGCGCTGCGCCCGCATCTCGACACGCTCGCGCTCGCGCCCGGCGAGTACGTGTTCCGGCAGGCCGATCCGGGCGATTCGATCTACTTTGTCGAAACCGGACGCGTGACGGTGGCGCTCTCGGTCGGCGAAGGACGCACGTTGCGGCTGCGCAGCTTCGGCGCGGGCACGATCGTCGGCGAGATGGCCGTGTACACCGGCGCGCGGCGCAGCGCGGATGTCGTCGCCGATGAGCCGACCGTCGTGCTGCGCCTCGCGCTCTCAACGCTGAAGCGGCTGGAAAGCGACGATCCCGCGCTCGCCGCGCGCATGCACAAGTTCGTCGCGCGCGTGCTGGCCGCGCGGCTCGTCGCCGCGAACGAGCAGATCCGGGCCGCGCAATGAGCGCGCGCGAGCCGCTCGCGTTCGTGCTGCGACGCTCGGGCGCGCGCTGGGCGCTGGGGCTCGCCGTCGTCGTCGTGCTCGCGGGGCATGCGCTCGCGCGCTACGACATCCGCTTCATCGATTCCCTGTCCGCGATGATCTACGACGCCAAGGTGCGCCTCTTCATGCCGCGCACGACCGACGCGCGCATCGCGATCCTCGACATCGACGAGAAAAGTCTCGCGAAACTCGGCCGCTGGCCGTGGGATCGCGCGCGCATGGCGTCGCTCGTCGATACGCTGTTTTCGCGCGAGCGCATCGCCGTGCTCGGCTTCGACATGGTGTTCGCGGAACCCGACGCGAGCTCGGGCCTCGCCGTGCTCGACCAACTCGCGCACGGCCCGCTTGCCGATAACGCCGCTTACCGGCAGGCGCTCGACCAGCTCGCGCCGCGCCTGAACTACGACCAGCGCTTCGCCGATGCCCTTGCGGGCCATCCCGTCGTGCTCGGGTATTACTTCTCGAATCAGGATGCGTCGAGCGGCGCGATTCCGGCGCCGCTGATGAGCGAGCGCGCGTTCGGCACGCATCCGCTCACGCTGTTCGACTGGACGAGCTATGGCGGCAATCTCCCCGCGCTGCAAAATTCGGCGCGGCGCGCGGGTTATTTCAATCCGGTGATCGACTTCGATGGCTCCGTGCGCCGCGTGCCGCTCATCACCGCGTTTCGCGACGGCGTGTACGGCGCGCTCTCGCTCGAAGTGTTCCGCGCGCTGTTCGGCGACGCGTCGGTCACACCCGTTTTCGACGATCCGACCGATCCTGCCGCGCCGCTTTCGGGCCTTGCGCTCGCGACGCCGCGCGGCACGCGCGTCATTCCCGTCGATGAGAACGGCGCGGCGCTCGTCCCCTATCGCGGCACGACCGGCAGCTTCCCGTACTACTCCATCGCCGACGTGCTGGCGCAGCGCATTCCGGCGGGCGCGCTCGCGGGCAAGATCGCGCTCATCGGCACCACGGCGCCGGGCCTGATGGATCAGCGCACGACGCCCGTCGGCGAGGTGTACCCGGGCGTCGAGGTGAACGCGAACCTGATCGGCGGCATGCTCGACGGCACGATCCGCTTCGAGCCGCCGTTCGCGGCCGCGTTGCAGGCGTCGCTGCTCGTGCTCGCCGGTCTCGCGATGATCTTTCTGTGGCCGTGGCACATCCCCGCGCGCGCGACGCTCTTCAGCGCGATGCTGTTCGCGGCGATCGTCGCGGCGGATCTCGTTGCATTCGCGCGGCTCGGCTGGTCGATTCCGGTGGCGTCGCTGCTGCTCACGGTGCTCGCGCTCTACGTGCTCAACATGTCCTACGGCTATTTCGTCGAGGCGCGCGCGAAGCGTTATTTCGCCGCGCTCTTCGGGCAATACGTGCCGCCGGAACTCGTCGAGGAGATGAGCCGTCATCCCGAGGACTACAGCATGGCGGGCCGTCGCGCGGAACTGACCGTGCTCTTCTGCGACGTGCTCGGCTTCACCGCGATCGCCGAGACGCTGGAGCCGGAAGCGCTCGCGCAACTGATGAACGAGTATCTCGGCACGATGACCGAGGTGATCCGCGCGCATCGCGGCACGCTCGACAAGTACATGGGCGATGCGATCATGGGCTTCTGGGGCGCGCCCGTCGACGATCCGGATCATGCGCGCAATGCGGTCGCCGCGGCGCTCGGCATGCGCGAGGCGCTCATCGAACTGAACCGCACGCTCACCACGCGCGGCTGGCCGACATTGTGGATCGGCATCGGCATCAATACGGGGCCGATGACGGTCGGCGACATGGGCTCGTCCGTGCGCAAGGCGTACACGGTGATGGGCGATGCGGTGAACGTCGCGGCGCGGCTCGAAGGACTCACGCGGCGCTTCGACATCGACATCATCGTCGGCGAGGCGACGCGCGAACGCGTGCCGGATGTCGTGTTCCGCGAGATCGACCGCGTGCGCGTGAAGGGACGTGTCGCGCCGATCGCGGTGTTCGAGCCGCGGCCGCCGCACGAACACGCCGATGCGCTCGCGCGCTGGCACGCGGCGCTCGGCCACTATCGCGCGCGCGAGTGGGATGAGGCGGAAACCCTACTCGCGACGCTCGCGGCGCAGTATCCTGAGCGGCAGGTGTATGCGATCTATCGCAAGCGCATCGATGCGCTGCGCGGCGTCGCGTTGCCCGAGGACTGGGATTGCGTAAGCGCATTCGATACGAAATGAACCATCAGGCGGGGCGCATCATGAATGTTCGGGTACTCGGCTGTAGCGGCGCGATCAGCACTGGCCCGGACGCGGCGGACGATCCCGGCGGCACGACCGCGCTGCTCGTCGATGACGACATTCTGATCGACGCCGGCACGGGTGTCGCCGTCCTGACCGACGATGAACTCGCGCGCATCGATCATGTGTTTCTCACGCATTCGCATCTGGATCACATCGCGTATCTGCCGCTCATGATCGACGCCGTGGGCGACGCGCGGCGCTGGCCGCTGACCGTTCACGCGAGCCGCGCGACGCTCGACATCCTGCAGGCGCATATCTTCAACAATCTGATCTGGCCGGACTTCACGCGCATTCCTTCGCCGGATGCGCCAGGGGTGCGCTTCGAAGCGCTGGAGACTGGCGAGCGCGTGATGTTGAACGGGCGCACCGTGATGGCATTGCCTGCGCGGCATACGGTGCCGGCAGTGGGTTTTGCCGTGTGCGGGGAGACAGCGTGCCTCGCCTTCAGCGGGGATACGACGACCAATCCCGAGTTCTGGGCGGCGGTCTGCGCGTTGCCCGGATTGCGTCATGTGATCGTCGAGACCGCGTTTCCCGATGCGCAGATCGCGCTGGCGCATGCGGCGCATCATTATTGTCCGAGGCTTATCGCGGATGATGTGCGCGGCGTCGAACTGAAGGCGGAGTTGCTGATTTCGCATCTGAAACCGCCGCACGGCGCGCAGATTCTGGAAGAACTGCGCGCCGCGTTGCCGGGGGTTTCGCTGCGTGCGTTGCGTTCGGGCGAGGTGTTGAGCTTGTGAAGTCCCGCCGATGGCTCATGACTTCAGCGTGAGCCCGCTGCCGCACGGCGTTCGATGGAGAGCACGTTGTCCTTCGGCGCTGTCACGTTCACGGCCGGCAGCAGCTTGCCTTGCACGATCGCCCTCACCGTTCCCGCGACCATCAAACCGATCACCACGTTCGCCAGGACGAACGCCACCGGCGCGATCCACGCCATCGGTCCGGTGGCGCCGCGTTCGACCATGCGGATCGCCATCGTCGGCAACGCTGCCGCGCCGAAGCTGAATGCCCAGTACGAAGGCGTGAAGGTGCTTTGACGAATCCACGGGATGAGACGCGCCAGCATCAGCGCCTGATAGAGGCCATAGCCGAGCATCATGTAGGCGAACGTGTCCGGCACGCCGTGCGTGATCGCGAGATACGACACACCTCCGACGACCGGCGGCGCGAGCTGAATGCCGAGGCTCGGGCGCAACGCTTCGGGCAGCGGCTCATGCACGGCCGCGCGATGCAGCACGATCGATTCGATAGCGAGCCACGAGAACACCCCCGCGCCGAAGAACAACATGCCGAGTTGCGTGAAGCCGAGACCGGCCGCCGCCGTTGCCGCGACGAAGCTCGGCGCGACCGTCGGCAGGTAGATTGCGGGCGTGGTGAGTTCGGGTTTGCGTCCGCCTTGCCAGAATCGCCCTTGCAGATACACGCCGAGCGCGAGCGAACTCACTACGCCGATCACGAAGAGCGCGATGGCAAGCTCGCGCGAATAGGCCTGCACGGCTTGCGCGGCGAGCATCATCGATACCGGGACGAGCGCCGCAAACGAAGACTGCACCGGATGACGCATCTCGGCGACAGCCGCATCGCGTTCGACGAGCCACTTGCGTCCATAGGCGACGAGAACCGCGAGCCACACGACGAGCGCACTCGCCGTCAACAGCACGGGGATCGCTTCGGGAATCGTCCATACGCGGGCCGCCGCGCGCCATGCGCCCGCGAGCGCGAGTGCACCGACGCCGATGCCGAAGAACGCCACCGGCATCGGTGCATATTTGTTCGTACCATTACCGTTATCCATTGCCCTTCTCCGTTAATTCCGTCGAAAGCGCGGCTGCGCTCTCGTTGTGTCGTTGGAGAAAGGTTAATGGCGACGGCCTTCCGCGCGAATGTCGCAGCGTCTCGTTGCGCTGCTCGCGCGTCTCAAATCATTCGCCGCCGCGCAGCTTCACCGCGATGTCGTGCCAGTCCTGCACCGCGTGTTTCAACTCGCGGCACAGTCTCGGGTCGAGCGCATCGAGACGTGACCACAGGTTATCGAGCGACTTTTCGCGGGCCTCGAAGACGGCCGCCGCCGCGAGCTTGCTCGCACCGGACAGACGCGCTTCGGCATCGACACATTCCATGTACAGATGCGCGAGATGCGGATCGGCGAGTTCGACAGAACGCAGATGAACAGCGGTAAAGCGTGACTTCATGATGTATCCCCGGCTCTCTTCTAGTTATCGACGCGAGTGCTTGCGCCTCACGACTGCGGGAAGTATGAAGGTCCGTCGAATCTCCTGACAAGCCAATTCATCGCCGCTTCGTGCGGTATGAATCGGCAAACGTTTTCGAGTCGGCAGCGCGGTAATATTGCCGTCATGAACCGCTCGACAAGTTCCTCATCCACATCCGCGCAAGGTCCGCACGTCAAGCGTCGCGGCCTCATGCGCGCCGTGTTCGCGCTGCGGCATTCATGGGCGGGCATCGTCGCGACATGGCGCGGGGAAAGCGCGTTTCGCCAGGAAGTGTGCCTTGCTGTCCTGCTGCTGCCGATCGCCGCGGTGGTCGTTGTGAGCGCCGCCGAGCGCGTGTTGCTCGCGGGATCGGTGCTGCTCGTGTTGCTCGTCGAACTGCTCAATTCGAGCATCGAAGCGGCGATCGATCGCATATCGCTCGAACGTCATGAACTTTCCGGACGGGCAAAGGATTGCGGCAGCGCGGCCGTCATGATCGCGCTCGTGATCGCCGCGATGACCTGGGGCGTGATCTGCGGCCCGCTCGCGTGGCACTGGATGCGCGGATGGATTTGATGCGGGCGCGGCTTCGCACGGTGCGCCCGCGCGCTGCGCAAACGGGTCAGGCCGCCTCTGCCAGTTCCCGCTCGCGCAACGCGATGTCGTAGCGCATCAGCAAGACGCGCATGCCTTCGGACATGCCGTGGTAATGCACGAGAAAACTCGACGGCATGCGAAAGCCCCACGGCGTGTTGATCTCGACGAAGCTATAGACGTCGTCGTTGGTCATGCCGGAATGTTCGAGGACCGCGCGGTTGAAGTGATATTGATCCCCGGGGGCCGTCACGACATTCTCTTTATCTTCGATGTTCTCGATACCTTCGACGATGCTCGCGAGCAGCGTGCTGTTGGTGTGCGTGCGGCGAAAGCCCATCACGCCCGAATTGAAGAACCAGTTGCCGATATCGCGCGCCAGCACGATATCGCGTCCGTCGCACAGGGGTTCGAGCGGCGTGCTGACATCGTTGACGAGGATATCGGCGTCGAGCCAGAAGACCCACTGGTGATGCGGCAGAGTGTCCAGCAGCAGATACGGCTTGACCCAGTTGCCACGAATTGGCAGACGCGCGCCGAGGTGCGCCGGAACATCACGATGCACGTAAAGGGTATAGCCGTGACGATCGCAATAGGCGCGCATGCGCTCTTCCGCGATGCAGCCATATTGCGCAACGTTCGGCGTATAGAGCGTGCAAATCGCGATGCGCCGGCCCGGATTGAAGACGTCGAGCGCCTGCGTCCGCGGGGGCGGCGCGCCGTGGAACGGCACGAGCGAGCGCGCCTGCGGGTCCTCGCGCGTTGCGTTCAGATGGCTGAGCAAAGCCTCGCGCAGCCTGGGATGCGCGGTCTTGCGCGACAGATCGTTGTGACCCTCGGCGATGCTGAGCGCAAACACCCGCCGGCTTTGCCATACGGGATAGTGTGCTCCCGATGCCGGAAGGACGGCGTGGAACTCGCCCGCTTCGTCTCGGGAGGTCTCGGTCCAGTGGACCCAGTCGAATTCCCGCAGCAGTTCGGTTTCGACGGCGGGCAGCTCGGTCCCGAAGCGGCAACGATGCACGACGTTCAGCAACATCGAGCGAACGCGCGCCGTGTTGCGCCAGATTTGCACGTCGGACTGCGGATATTCGCTGTTCTCCAGCCTTGTGAGCCGCCAGTCGGACGCCCCGAGCGCGGGCTCCAGGCTAATCGGCTCGACGATCGCGGCGTTTTCGCTGAGCAGCAGCACGATCTCGTCGTCTTGCGCGCGGCACGCTTCGCCAAGCAACGTCTCGTATCTGAAAAGCCACTGCGCGGACGGCGACTCATAGATGTCCGCCGCTTCGACGTAGACGTGGCGATAACCGTGCAGCGCTGCGTAATGCCGATGATTGTCCAGCGCCGCGGGGGAACGACGAAAAAAGAGGCTGATGATGAGCATGAGTCAGAATTTCGAGATGGACTGCATATCGCTGCGAGTCCAAATACTGGGACTCGCAACTATGACGCAAATCTCAAAATAAAAAACTCAGAAATTTCAGAATTAAGCGCCTACCTAATATATCTGACAAATGCCTGAATATGTCCTGCCAGTTCGATCGGGTACTGGAACATCAGCGCATGCCCCGCGTCCGCGACCACATCGAGCGTCGCGCGCGGAATCATCTGTTCGAGATGGCGCGCGTTGGCATCGGCGAGAACATCGTCGTTCGCGCCCGCGATGATCAACGTGCGCACCGGCGAGCGGCGCAGCCGATCGGCGGCGGCGGAATCCGCGAACCACTGCGACATCGCCCGATTCTGCTGATCCGCGACCGCATCGGGCACGGGCCGGCCCTTGTAGCCGCGCGGCGCGAACATGTCGCCGACGAAACACTTCGACGCATCCGCGACGGCATCGGCGGGAAAGAGCACGGCCATGATTTTGGGAAACGCGTCCGCGCCGGAACTCGACAGCACCTGCTGCACCTCGGGCGTCAAGGGCACCGCTTCCGGACCCGGCGGCGCGGTCGCGATCAGCGTGAGCGATTCGACCTTCTCGCGCGCATCGAGCGCGAGCTGCTGCGCGATCATGCCGCCCATCGACCAGCCGACCACGTCCACGCGCGCGAGCTTCAGACCTGCAATGACATCGGCGGCATCGGCGGCCATGTCGCGGATGCCGTAGCCGGGGCCGTAATGCCCCGCCATCGGCGTCGAGCGCCCGACGCCGCGATTGTCGAACACGATGACCTCATGATGCTTCGCGAGCGCGCCGAGAAAATACGCGTTCCATTCGCCGAGCGTCGCGCGATAGCCCGTGATGAGCAGAAGCGGCGTGCCCTGGCCGAAGCGCGCATAGCCGATCGGCCCGTTCCTGCCCTGCACGGTTTTCACCTGCACGGCGGCGTTCCGGTCGGGGCGCGCGCTCTGCAAGCCGCAAAGCTGGCTCGCGCCGAACGAGACATCGTCGGCAAATGCCGGCGAAGCGATCGACAACCATGCGAAGGCGAAGCACGACGACACGACGCGGGCGAGCGGCATGGGTTTCATCGGGGCTCCAGGCGGAATAAAAAAACGCGACGCGCGTCACGACAGCGGGGAATAATAGGCGGCGGATCGTGCGCCTTCAACAAGAGCTTAAGAAAAAGGAGTTCAAGCAGATGAATCGACTTTTCCGCTCGTGCTTTCTTCCCGCCGCCGCACTGATGCTCGCCGCGTGCAGCACGCCCGTCGAATTCTCGGCGAGCGCGAATCCGCCCTCATGGAACGATGCCGGTCCCGATGCCGATTTCAGCGGCATGGACAATTCGATGTCCGCATGCAAGGCCGCCGCGAAGAAAGCGGGCGCGGGCCGCTGCACGCAGGTGCGCGCCTACGAGGCGTGCATGAAGGACAAGGGCTACATCACCGTGCTCGGCCCGGAGAATCCGCCGAACTGCGGCCAGCCCGAATGGGAGCAGGACGTGCGCAAGTGGCTCAAATAAAGCCGCGTTATTTTCGATTCGCCATGCGCATCAGCACGACATAGAGCAGCGCGCCGGCGGCCGCGCCGATCAGCCAGCCGAGATTGTTCGGCGGCAGGAGCTTGAGCATTTGCGTCGACAGCTCCCAGCCGACCGAGATCGCGCCCGACACGAGGAGCGCCGCGAGCCCGACCTTGTTCCAGCCGCCATCGTAGTAGAAGCGTCCGCCGGGCTGCATCGTGTAGAGGTCGGCGGTCTTCACCTGCTGACGCTTCACGAGGTAGTAATCGGCCATCATCACGCCGTACATCGGCGCGAGCACGGCGCCGAACACGGACACGAAAATCGTGATCGCCTTCGGGCTGTCGACGAAGATCCACGGGCACACGAGCACCGCGAGAATCGAAGCGATCAGGCCGCCCTTCTTGAAGTCCACATGCTTCGGAAAAAGATTGGCGATGTCATACGCGGGCGACACGAAGTTCGCGACGATATTGATGCCCATCGTCGCGATGACGAACGTGATGCTGCCGATCGCCACCCACACCTTGTTCTCGATACGCGAGACGATCTCGACCGGGTCCATGATCATCGTGCCGAACACCTTCTCGCTGCCCGCCGTGACGATCACCGTGATGATCGCAAACGCGACGAAGTTGAACGGCAAGCCGAGAAAATTGCCGATCTTCATTTGCCGCTCGCTCTTCGCGAAGCGCGAGAAGTCGCCGAAGTTCAGGAGCAGCGCGGCGAAGTAGCTCACGACGAGCAGGGTCGCGTTGATCATCGCGTGCAGTTGCTCGTCGCCCGACAGCACCTTGCCCGAAAGCGTGAGATTCAAGCTGCCGAGACCCGCGCGATACAGGATCCAGCCCATCAGCACGAACATCACGACATACACCGCCGGCCCGCAGAAATCGATGAACTTGCGGATGATCTCCATGCCGCGCTGAAAGATGATGAGCTGCAGCAGCCACATGAAAAGAAAGCTCACCCAGCCGAGCATGTCGAGCCGCAGGAAGCTCGTATCGCGCCACGCCACGACCGACGGCACGAACAGAAGCAGCAGCGTCGCGACGGCCTTCGACGCGAAATACGTCTGCACCCCGTACCACACGATGCCGACCACGCCGCGGATCAGCGCGGCGAGATTCGCGCCCATCACGCCCATCGAGACGCGCGCCATCACGGGAAACGGAATGCCGTGCCTGAGACTCGGCTTGCCGACCCAGTTCATCAGCACGTACACGATGAGAATGCCGATGGTCAGCGCGAGCAGCACCTGCCAGCCGGAGATGCCGAGCAGAAAGAGGCTCGCCGCGAAGGTATAGCCGCCGACGCTGTGCACATCGGACATCCACATCGCGAAGATGCTGTAGCCGTTCCAGGTCCGCTTTGCGCGCGGCACGGGCGCGAGATCGTGGTTGTAGAGGCGTTCGTCGGCGTCGACGATTTCGGCGTCGGCGCCGAGCGCGTCGGCGGCGGAGGTTGCGTGGGATGCGGCCATGGTGTCCTCCTGTGCCTTCGACGGGCGCGTGTTATGAACCTAGGTTAATCCATCCAGAAGCGGAAGGTGAAAGTGCAATGCGCGCTGCGCCGCCGCACATTAAAGTCCGGCCGTGCGGCTGCCGTTATGTGAACCATGAGAAAACGACGCCTTAATTCCCGCGATATGAACGACGCCTTCGCCGCCGCAGCCGAGGCGCTCGCGCTTTTCTGCCGACTGCGCAACGTCGACGCGACCGAGTTGCCCGCGTGCGAAGTGGATATCCTGCTCGATCTCGCGTTCGAGGAAGCCGCGCAGCAGGCCGCTGCGCGCAGCGAGGCGCGTCGCCCGGGCTGACCTTCCGCTTCGGACTTCCGACAGGCGCTTGCGCGCACGGGAGCGATCCTTGCTCGTCGGAACAGGATGGGCAGCATCGCGCCGCGGAGGTTTCATGTCGAAGATTCTCGGTCCTGTGCTGGGCCCTCAGGTGAGAAGCGTCGCGCGCCATCCGTTCGGCTTCGCGATGCGGACCATGCGGGCTTTCCGCGCGAACCAGGGCCTGCTGCTCGCGGGCGCGGTGGCGTATTACGCGCTCCTGTCGATCGTTCCGTTGCTGATCTTGATCGTGATCGTGCTGTCGAAATTCATCGGTCAGCAGGAACTGCTCGAAACCCTCGCGCATCTGCTCGAATGGCTTGTGCCCGGCCAGGCGCGCGCCGTCGTGCGCGAACTCGCCAACTTCCTCGCGCATCGCGCGGTGCTCGGCTGGCTGCTGCTCGTCACGATGATCTTCTTCAGCTCGCTCGCGTTCACCGTGCTGGAGAACGCGATGTCGGTGATCTTCGTGCATCGCGTCGCGATCCGGCGGCGGCACTTTCTGCTCTCGGCGCTCCTGCCTTACTGCTACATCCTGTTTCTCGGCGTCGGCATGCTGATCGTGACGCTCGTGTCGAACGGCCTTCAGGCGATGGGCAGCAACAGCGTCGATCTGCTCGGCGTCGAGGTGTCGCTCAAGGGCGTGTCGCGGCTCCTGCTCTATCTGCTCGGTGTGGCGGGCGAGATATTCGTGCTGACGTCGATCTATCTCGTGATGCCGGTCGGCAGGCCGTCGCTGCGGCTCGCGCTGCTCGGCAGCGTGACGGCGGCCGTGCTCTGGGAAATCACGCGCCATGTGCTCGTGTGGTACTTCGCGACGCTCTCGCAGGTGAGCGTCGTGTACGGCTCGCTGACGACGTCGATCGTCGTGCTGTTCAGCCTGGAGGCGCTCGCCACGCTGCTGCTTTTCGGCGCGCAGGTGATCTCCGAATTCGAGCGCTTCGGCACCGAAGGCGATGCGCCGCCGCAGCCTTTCACCACGGGCTGACGCGACTGCGCTAGAGTGAGGCGCCCTCGTCCATCGCGCTGCCGATGTCCAAGTCCGATTTCGATGCTTCATCCGCGAGCCCGTCGCATGGCGCGCGCATCGCGATGCTCACCGTCGTCGCGATGCTCGCCTTCGCCGGCAACTCGCTGTTGTGCCGTCTCGCGCTCAAAGGCACGCAGATCGACGCGGCGAGCTTCACGCTCGTGCGCATCGCGTCGGCGGCGCTCGTGCTGTGGGTCATGCTGCGCGCGCGCATCAGCCATGCTCGCGCCGATACGCGCCGCGCCGGGAACTGGGTATCGGCGCTCGCGCTGACCGTCTACGCGGCGCCGTTCTCCTATGCCTACGTGCGGCTCGCGGCGGGCACCGGCGCGCTGCTCCTCTTCGGCGCGGTGCAGGCGACGATGATCGGCTACGGCATCGCGATCGGCGAACGTCTCGCCGCGATGCAATGGCTCGGCTTGCTGCTCGCGCTCGGCGGACTCGTGTGGCTCGTGCTGCCGGGCCTCGCCGCGCCCGATCCGTTTTCGTCGGCGCTGATGATCGCGGCGGGCATCGGCTGGGGCGTCTACTCGCTGCGCGGACGCGGCAGGTCCGACCCCGTCGCCGAAACGACCGGCAACTTCATGCGCGCGCTGCCCTTCGCGCTCGCCGTGTCGGCGCTCGCGTGGCCGTTCGCGAGCTTCGACGCCCCGGGCCTCGCCTACGCCGCCGCATCGGGGGCGCTGACCTCGGCGCTCGGCTACGTCATCTGGTACGCGGCGTTGAAAGGGCTGAAGCCCGCGACGGCCGCCACGGTGCAACTGAGCGTGCCCGTGATCGCGGCGGCGGGCGGCGTGCTTTTGCTGGGGGAGCCGCTGACCGCACGGCTCGCCGCGAGCGCGGTGGCGATACTCGGCGGCATCGCGCTCGTCGTGTCGGCGAAACGGCGCTGACGGAGTGTGGCGCGCGCTCCACATTCGAAATCTCGCCGCGCGCGTATGTGCGCGACCTCACATACGCGCGGGAACTTCCTCTGAAGAATGATGCATGCACCGTTCATCAAATCGGGGCTGGAATGAAGAATGCTGTATTAGAGGCCGAACTTGCTTCGCCGTCGCGTCGTGCGATGCGGTGAAATCACCGCGCACTGGTCCGTCCGGCCCCGCCAGCGCCCATTTCGCCGAGCATCGAACGCGCTAATCCGCGTCTTCGTTCCCGCGCCTCATCGCCGTCCCTAATTGTGGCGGTATGTGGCGCGAGTTACATTGTTTGGCAAAAATTGGCCCGGCAGTGCAGGCTGAACCGGCATTCGGCTGTCACGTTCGACGTCGCCGCGGCGCGTTCATCGTCCAAATGACGGGACGCGCGGGGCAAGTGCCGGACTGAGCGCGCGCCCTGCGTCCGCGCCGGTCCGCTGTCTGACGAATACGTTCTGGAGAGCGCTGTCATGCCTCAGCACGCAAAGCTACCCGAAGAGAGCATCGCGGATCGTGCAAGTCCCGCGAATGATCCCACTGTCATTCAACCGCCCGAGCCTGCAATCGATTACGACGACGATCCCGGCCCCTTGCGCACACCGCTGCGTTTCGGGCGACTCGCGCTGTGGATGGCATCGGCGACCGCGCTCGGCATCGGCGTGCTCGGCACCGTCGCGTACGGCATGTGGTTCAACCACGACCAGCGCGTGTACGCCGAAGCGATGGCGAGCGCGCGCCGGACGCTCGGCATCGACCAACCCGCCATTGCCGCGCAGACGCAGTCGGCGGGCGCCGTCGAGACGCCTCTGACCGGCGCGCTTCCCTATGCGTCGAACGAAGCGCCTGCGCCCATCGATACGGCATCGCTCGCGGACAACGCGCCGGCCGCCGACGCCTCCGACGAAACCACAGTCGCCGATACCGGCGCGGACACGGCCCTCGCGACGGCCGCCGTGTCCGCGCAGGCACAACAAACCGACGCATCCGCCGCCGCGCCCGTACAGAGCGCCGCCGTGCAACGCCGCGGCACGCCATCGGCGACGCAGCGGGCCGCCGTCAATCGCGGCAACGCCGATCCGTACGCACAGGCGCGCAAACACCAGCAGCCGCGCGCGAAGCCCGAGGGCGGGTTGTTCGCGCGCATGGGCGCGTTTTTCCATCGAGTGAGCTATCGACACAATGTCCCGAACCGTCAGCGAGAGGAGTATTCACGCCCCTGAGGACACGCTGGCGGGCCGTGTGCGGCATGCGCTCGTGCGCATGCGCGTGCCCGGCCCCGCGCCGCTCGCGGGCGCCGCATTGCTGTGCCTGCTGATCGGCCTGCTGTTCCTCGCGATGCAGATCCGCGCGATCTTTTCCGCGCAACTGCAGCAGGAGTACGTCGGGCTCGTGCTCGAAGCGGTCGAGCGCGCCGATACCGCGCGTGCCGCCGCGCTGTCCCTGCAGAACGCCCCCGCCGGCGATGCCCAGCGTCAGGCCGCCTATCGCGAGTCGCGCATCGAACTGGCGGCACGGCTCGCGTCGCTGCACGCGCTGGTGTCGGCGAGCCCGATGTCGGCGCCTTCCGTGCCGCTGGCCGTGCTCTCGCCCGCCATCGCGCTCGGCGAAGCGAGTTCCGCGCTCGATTCGACTTACGCCTGGTGGCGCACCGAGCGCGATCGCGCGAGCGCGGACGTGCGCGAGCGCATTCTGAGCGTGTCGCACACGTTGATCGCGCTATCGGCGATCGTTTTCGGCGTGCTCATCACCGCGCTCGGCATGTATGCGAAGCGCAACCGGCAACTGCTCGGCCTGTCGAACGAGTTCGAGCAGGCGTCGCTGCACGATCCGATGACGGGCCTGCCCAATCGCCGCAAGCTCTTCGCGGCGCTGGAGGAAGCGGCGAACGCGCTGGCGAGCGGCGCGCGCGGCTCGGCGCGCATCGCGGTGCTGTATATCGATCTCGATGGCTTCAAGCGCGTCAACGATACGCATGGACACCGCATCGGCGATGAATTCCTGATCGCGGTATCACGTCGATTTCGTCAGGCGGTGCGCGGCGGCGATCTGGTCGCGCGTATCGGCGGCGATGAATTCGCGCTGCTCGTGAGCGAGTTTTCGAACGACGGCGAGCTGGCCGTGATCGCGCAACGAATCATCGCGTGCGTCGGCGAGACCGATGCGCAGATGGGGCTGTCAATCGTGCGCGCGAGCATCGGGATCGCGAGCTTCCCGGACCGCGTCAACGATTACTGGCGGCTCGTCGCCGCCGCCGACGAAACGATGTACACCGTCAAGCGCAACGGCAAGAACGGCTACGCGTTCTCACCGTCGCCGTCCGCCTGATCCGGGCTCCTACGCGGCCGCGCGCAGGTCTTCTTCGCCGCCCAGCGCGTCAGTCAGCGCCGACAGCATGCGCGCGAGCTCGCCCGTCATCAGGATGAAGTCGGATTCGAAGCGTTCGTCGTCGTTCGCCGCGGTGGGATCGGCGGCTTCCTTGATGACATCGAGCGCGCTTACACGTTTCAACGTGAGCGATGGCGTCAGCACGAAGGAAACGCGGTCGTCCCATGTCATCGCGAGACGCATGCACTGCTTGCCCGCTTCGATATGGCGGCGCATGTCTTCGGTTTCGAGCGCGTGGCCGACGTAGCGGACGGTCGCGTTGCCTTCGCCGGTCGAGCGCAGTTCGGTGTCGCGATCAAGCGTAAAGCCCGCGGGACCTTCGCCCGACAGCAGCCAATCGGTCATCGCGGAAACGGGCGAGCGCGCGGTGCGCACGCTGGCGAGCGGCAGATCGGTGACGGACTTCACCAGCAAGCCGATGATGTCGTCGCACACCGTCGCCGACGACGAATCGATCGCGAGCCAGCCGTTCACCGGATCGATCCAGACGCGCGTGTCGCGGCGAATGCTGAATGCACGCGGCAGGAGTTCGTCGGTGATCTGCTCTTTCAGCTCGCGCAACTGCTTTCTGCCCGGTTTGAAGCCCTGCTGCTCTTCAATCTCGGCCGCGCGTTCCTTCACGAACTGCGTGACGACCGACGCGGGCAAGAGCTTCTTCTCCGCGCGATAGACGATGAGCATCTGACGATTCGCCGTGTAGACGAGTTCATCGTCGCCGCGCGGCGAGACCCAGCCGCGCCGCTCGTTCTCGATACTCGACGCCGCGCTGAACGCGAGCGGCGCGAGCCATTGCTGCATGTGCTGCGGCGTGACGGACCAGTGTGCGGGGAGACGGTGAAGCTGAAGGTTCTTGAACCACATGGCGCGAATTTCGATGTAGTCGGAAAGGGGCGCCATTCTATACGACATGGCATTTCACGTTGAACCGACTCGCGTCGCGTTCACTCGTCTCTATACGGCAATGCCGTATAATGCCGCGATGTACTCGATCATCGAAACAGCAGTTTTTCAGCGCTATGCCGCCGAGATCTGGCAAGACGCTGAACGTGAGGCGTTCATCGTATGGCTTGCGAACAACCCGCTCGCGGGCGCGGTGATTCCAGGTTCGGGAGGATTACGCAAAGTCCGCTGGACCACGCCGGGCAAAGGAAAACGCGGTGGCGCGCGCGTCATCTACTACAACATCCTTGAAGACGGCGAAATTTGGCTGCTGATCGCGTACTCGAAAGCCAAATTCGACAATCTGCCAACGGCTTTCCTCAACCAGCTTCGAGAGGCGATTCAACATGGATAAGGAACTCGAGAAATTTCAGGCCGACCTTCTTCAATCGGTGCGGGACATGAAGAAGGGCCGCGCGGCACAAACCACCCGCATCGAGCCGACCTTCGCGGCGTTGGCGCGTGCGAAGGTCGGCGTGTCTCAGTCGGAATTCGCTGCCCTGCTGGGCGTCTCCGTGCGCACGATTCAGGACTGGGAACAAGGCCGCCGCAATGCAACGGGCGCAGCTCAAACGCTCCTGCGCGTGGCCGTCGCGCATCCCGAGGCGCTGCGCGATCTGCCGCGCGCGGCGTAGTCGTCGTGCGGCTTACGGGTTCGGTCTGCGCGGCACGATCCGCCACTGCAGATTCACCCCCGCCGCCGCGAGCAGAATGAGCACCGCGCCGGCCACTTGCAGCCACGCGAGCCTTTGCCCGAACGCGAGCCAGTCGACGACGATCGCCACCACCGGATAGATGAACGACAGCGCGCCCGTGGTCGCGGTCGGCAGCTTCTGGATCGCGCCGTAGAGCAGCACGTACATGAGCCCCGTGTTGACGACGCCGAGCACGACGAGATCGGACCAGCCGCCGATCGACGCGGGCGTCTCTGCGAAGCGCGCGAACGGCGCGAGCATGACGATGCCGAACAGCACATGCAGCATCGCGATCAGATGCGGCGGCGTGCCCTTCAGGCGCTTCGTGACGATCGACGATATCGCGTACAGAAAGGCCGCTCCGAGCGCATACGCGATGCCTTCCAAGTATTGCCCCGGCATCGCCAGCACGGCGGGCTCGACGCGCACCACCATCACGAGGCCGATGAATGCAACGCCGAGCCACGCGATCGTCGATGCCGACACGCGCTCGCGCAGCACGATAACGCCCAGCGCGACGAGCATGAACGGCTGCGTGTTGTAGACGGTCGTCGCCATCGAGATCGACGCGCGCGAATACGCGGCGAACAGCAAGAGCCAGTTGCCGACGATCGCAACGCTGCCTAGCGCGGCAAGCCCGATCATGCGCCACGAGAAATAGCGCTTCTTCAGAAAGCCGAGCGCCGCGCACACCGCGACGAGCGTCGCCGCGCCGAACACGCAGCGGAAAAACACCACGTTCCAGGGCGTCTGCCCCGACGACACGACGAGCCAGCCGATCGTGCCCGACATCAGCATCGCGAGCGACATCTCGATTGCGCCGCGACGCAGTTCATGCGCGTTCGATGCGCCGGCGAAGCGCGCGTTGATTCTTTCCGTGTTCATCTCGTTCCCGTCATGCAATTCCGATGGTTTCAAGTCTATCGATGCGCTCTGCCCAAAACCATGCCTAAAATTAGGCATCGACATCTTTCGACCTTTGAATCGAAGGCCATCATGGGAAAAAACCTGGGCAGCATGCCGCAGACGGGGATCGACGCCATCGATCGCGAACTCATCGCCGTGCTCGCGAGCGACGGGCGCATCGCGGTGAGCGAACTGGCGAAACGCGTCGGGCTATCGGCGCCGAGCACGGCCGAGCGCATGCGCCGGCTCGAAACGCAAGGCGTGATTCGCGGCTTCACCGTCGATATCGATCCGCGCGCGCTCGGCTACACGCTGCAGGCGATCGTGCGCGTGCAGCCGCTGCCCGGGCAGTTGCATCTCGTCGAGGAAGCAATCCGGCGCATTCCCGAGTTCGTCGAGTGCGACAAGGTGACGGGCGACGACTGCTTCGTGTGCCGCCTCTATCTGCGCTCGATCGAGCATCTCGACGACATCCTCGGGAAAGTGACCGAGCGCGCCGCGACGAGCACGGCCATCGTGAAAGCGACGCCGATCGAAAGACGCCTGCCGCCGCTCGGCTGAATATCGCCCGTTTTTACCTGCGCACGAACGGCGTTACACTTGAGGCGCTTGCCAACGCATCACAGGTTATGCGCGAGAGGAACGAACATGAGTGACTTAGACGCCAACCGCACCTTCCGCGGGCTTCCGCTGACATCCGAGCAGGATGCCGAAATCCGGCACTACATCAAGAAGAAAAAGCAGCGCGGCGAGCCGTGGGATACGCCCGAACTGGAGGCAATGCTGCAGGACATGCTGGAGCCGCCCGCCGACGAAGACAGCGTCATCGACGACGAAACCGACGAGGAAACACGCTCGGTGGCGGAGCGCGCGTCCGCGTTCATCGATGAAGGCATGGACCCGATCGAGAACAGCGAGGAATGGCACGCCGCGATGGAAGCCGAGGCGATGAAAGGGCCGCGTCGCTGATGCGTTTTGCACTGCGCAAAAAATAGCGCCGGTCGATGCCGGCGCCCTAACCGTTTAATTCACGTCCCGCTGCAGGTCAATGCCTGTGCCGCCAGTCGCGCGGCGGATGCGTATCCAGCCAGCGCGCCTTCGGAACGGGAATATGCGGGTGCCGGTGATGCATCACGAGAACCACCGCGACGCATAGCACCAGAACGACTCCCGCCATCAGGCTGATCATCGGCTCGGCCATCGTTACCTCCTCTTTCGGTCCAGGGGCGATGCCTATAGTTTAGGCGCTGTTTTCCCCGGCGAATCACGCGTCGTGCGAAAGCAAAGCAGAAAAGCAGCTTTGCGCCGTGAGTGCATCGGAAGCGTGTCGCGTGCTTGTGTCCTATAGTGCTTTTGCAAGCGAATCGACGACCACACAAATCGGGAGACGCAGCATGGCGACATGGAAACCGGATCCGAGCTTCTACCCTTCCCCGCGGCTCGCGGCGAAAGCGCCGCGCGAAACGCTGGCCTACGTCGCGACGTTCGATCCCGAGCGCCAGACGCCCGACAAGATCGCCGTCGTCGATGTCGATCCGGATTCGCCGGACTACACGAAAATCGTCGGCGAAATCGCGATGCCCGATACCGGCGACGAACTGCATCACTTCGGCTGGAACGCGTGCTCGTCGTGCCTGTGCCCGAACGCGCCGCATCCGCATATGGAGCGGCGCTATCTCGTCGTGCCGGGGCTGCGCTCGTCGCGCATTCATATCATCGATACGAAGCCCGATCCGAAGAAGCCCGTCATCGTGAAAACGATCGAGCCCGAAGAGCTCGCGGAAAAGACCGGCTATACGCGGCCGCACACGGTGCACTGCGGGCCGGGCGGCATCTATATCACCGCGCTCGGCAATGCCGAAGGCAAGGCGCCCGGCGGCGTGCTGATGCTCGATCAGCAAAGCTTCGATCCGCTCGGCCGCTGGGAAGTCGATCGCGGCCCGCAGCAACTCGCGTATGACGGCTGGTGGCATCTCGGCTACGACACGATGGTCACGAGCGAATGGGGCACGCCCGATACCTTCGAGAACGGCCTCGTGCCCGACCTGCTGCTCGGCGCGAAGTACGGGCGCAAGCTGCATTTCTGGGACTTCACGAAGCGCAGGCACATTCAGGAGATCGACTTCGGCGACGAATATCAGCTCGTGTTCGAACTGCGCCCCGCGCACGATCCGACCAAGGCATACGGCTTCGTCAATTGCGTGATCAGCCTGAAGGATCTGTCGTCGTCGATCTGGACCTGGTATCGCGACGGGGACAAATGGGCGGTGAAGAAGATCATCGATATTCCCGCCGAACCCGCCGATGCCGACGCGCTGCCGCCGCTGCTCAAGGGCTTCGGCGCGGTGCCGCCGCTCGTCTCGGACATCGATCTGTCGATGGACGACCGCTTTCTCTACGTGTCGTGCTGGGGCACGGGCGACATGCTGCAATACGACGTCTCCGATCCCTTCGCGCCGAAGCTGACGGGCAAGGTGCGCATCGGCGGCGTGGTCGCGCGGGCGACGCATCCGGGCGCCGCGAACGGCGCGTTGAACGGTGGACCGCAGATGGTCGAAGTGAGCCGCGATGGCCGACGCGTCTACTTCACCAACTCGCTCTACGGCGCGGTGGATGCGCAGTTCTATCCCGAAGGCATCGACGGATGGATGGTGAAGCTCGACGCCGATCCCAACGGCGGCCTCACCGTCGACGAGAAATTCTTCATCGACTGGCCGAAGGGACATCGGCCGCATCAGATTCGGCTGCAGGGCGGCGATTGCTCGTCGGATTCGTACTGCTATCCCTGAGACGCGACGAGCCGCTTCGCATGGACGCCGCGTCGCCCGCGCTCATCGTCACGGCCGCGGGCCTCGGCGCGTTTCACGGTCTGAATCCCGCGATGGGATGGCTTTTCGCGGTCGCGCTCGGTCTTTATGCGCGAAGCCGCCGCGTCGCGCTCGTGTCGCTTGTGCCGATCGCGCTGGGTCACGCGGCATCGGTCGCGCTCGTGCTCGCGGGCGCGCTCACGCTCGGCATGGCGATCGGCCACGACATGCTCGCGCGTGCGTGCGGGGCGCTGCTGATCGGCTGGGGCGTGTGGAGCGCCTGGCGCGGACATCGCGGACGTCCGACCGTCGGCATGCGTACCGGGCTTGCGGGCCTCGCGTTGTGGTCCTTCGTGATGTCGAGTGCGCACGGTGCGGGACTGATGCTCGTGCCGGCGCTTTTGCCGTTATGTACTGGTCAGGTCGCGAATACGGCGCTCGAAGCCACCGCGCTCGCGCTGACCGTCCATACGGGCGCGATGCTCGCCGTGATCGCCGCGATTTCCATGTTCGCGATGTCCGTGCAGGAACGCGGCGGACTCGGCTTTCTGCGAAGCGGCTGGATCAATGTCGATTGGGTCTGGAGTGCGGCGTTGATTGCGTGCGGTGTGTTTTTGCTCGTCTAGCTTCGACGTTGCTTTCCGGCATGTCTCGCGCGCCGGGAAAAGCGCATTTTGCATGCGCAATGCTCAATGGCATTTTGCACGCATCGCGCAAAATTCAATCACGCCGCGAAACCGCCTCCGCGCTCGGCAACTCAACCGTGGTCCACCCCCCGCCCAGCGCTTTCACGAGCGCGACGCTTGCCGCCATACGCCGCCGTTCGATACCCACCGCCGTGCGCTGATCCGACAGCACGATCGCCTGCGTCACCACAACGCTCAAATACGTGATCGCGCCGTTCTCATAGCGGTTGCTCACCTTGCCGAGCGCGCGCTGGGCGGCATCGACCGCATCGCGCTGTGCTTCGCTTTCGCGGCGCAGCACTTCCAGCGCGTTCAGGTTGTCTTCCACTTGCCTGAACGCAATCAGCACCGTCTGCCGGTAATCAGCGACGTTCTCGTCATAGGCAGCGCGCGCCGCATCGCGGGCCGCCGCCCGTCCGCCGAAATCGAGCACCGTGAACGCAAGCTGGGGACCGAGCGACCAGAAGCGGCTCGGCGCTTCGAGCCACGACGAAAAGCGCGTCGCTTCGAGACCGCCTGTCGCGGCGAGCAGCAGGTTCGGAAAGAACGCCGCCGTCGCCACGCCAACGCGCGCATTCGCTTCGGCAACGCGCCGTTCCGCCGCTGCGATATCCGGCCGCCGTTCGAGCAGCGCGGACGGCACGCTGAGCGGCAACACCGCGAGCGCCGCCGACGGATGCGGCGAATGCGCTTCGTTGAGCGGCGCGACATCGAGGGTAAAGTTCGACGGATTCTCGCCGACAAGAATCGCGATCGCGTTGACGAGGCTCGTGCGTGTAGTCTCCAAATCGATGCGTTGCGCCTGCGTCGCGCGCAACTGCTCCTCCGCCTGCGCCACGTCCGATTCCGCCGCGACACCGCCCGCGAACCGATCGCGCGTGAGTGCGAGCGCTCTCTCATAGGCTTGCAGCGTGGCATCCAGCAGCCGCTCTTCTTCGACGGTGCCGCGCAAATCGAAGTAGTTGGTCGCAAGCTCGGCCTGCATCGACAGAATCGCGCTTTGCAGGTCCGCGGCGCTCGCCTGCGCTTCCGCCCGGCCGCCTTCGACCGCACGCGAGATGCGCCCCCACAGATCCGGCTCCCAGGAGATTTGCGCGTCGATCAGATAGTCGGGCACGGTCACGCCCGCACTCGATTTGTACAGCACGTTCGACGACACGCGCGACTGGTTGAATGCCGCGTTCGCGGTGATCGTCGGGAAGTAAGCCGAACGCGCCTGCGCGGCCGCGGCGCGTGCCCCGCGATAACGAGCAGCAGCCGCGGCAACGGTCTGGTTCGCAGTCACGACGCGTTCTTCGAGCGCGTTCAATTGCGGATCGCCATAAACCTGCCACCAGGGCGCGCGCGGCGTCGCGTCGGCGGGCTGCGCGGGCCTCCAGTCCTGCGATGCCGCAGCGGATGCGGCCTCGGGCAGATCGAGCGGCGTCTGCGACTTGTACGCGACGGGCACCGGCACGTCGGGCCGAACATAATCCGGGCCCACAGCGCAGCCGGCCGATACGGCAATAGTTAGCCATCCTACGATTCTGACCGATGCGCGCATCATCACGATTCGTTTCCTTCCGCCTTCGCCGCTCCGCCGCGCGCAGCCCCGCTAGCACCCGCGCCCGTGTCCGAGCGGCCGATACGAACCGCCGCACCGTCGATGATCGAATCGGGCGGATTCACGATCACGCGCTCATCGCCATTCAGACCGGAAACGATGGACACGCGCGTGCCGTAGTCCGTGCCGAGCGTGATCGGCAGAAGCTTCACGCGATTGTTCGCATCGACGCTCGCGGCATGCACGCCATTGGGCCGAAACAGTAGCGCATTGCCCGGCAGCGTGAAAGAAGGATTCGCGCTCGTGAGACGAAAGCGCACCTGCGCATAGGCGCCCGCGAGCAACTCGCCGGTCGGGTTCTTCACATCGACTTCGACACGCATCGTGCGCGCGACGGGATCGACCGCGCCCGACGTGCGCACCGTGATGCCCTCGAACTTGCGATTGCGTTCCTCGTTGAGCAGCAGATCCGCGGGCAAGCCGACGGTGATCATGCGCGCATACGCCTGCGGCACATCGACGAACACGCGCAACGTCGACGCATCCTGAATATGAAAAAGCTCGCGGCCCGCTACGCCGCTGCCGGCATCGATCAACTGGCCGACATCGGTATTGCGCGCCGTGACGACGCCATCGAATGGCGCATAGATCTTCTGGAACGACACGAGCTGTTCGAGCCGCGACACGTTCGCCTGCGCCGCATTCAGCGCGGCTTCCTTCGCGAGCATGTCGCCATTCTTCTCATCGGTTTCCTGACGCGACACCGAGTTGTTCTTCAGCATCTGCGCCCAGCGTTCCGAAGTCGTCTTCGCCAGCAGATAGTTCGCGCGCGCCGTTTGCGCATCGGCGCGGGCCTGACGAAGCTGATCGTTGATCTCGGGCGCATCGATCTCCGCGAGCAACTGGCCCTTCTTCACCTTCGTGCCGATATCGACGGTCCAGCGCTTCAGATAGCCGTTCGTGCGCGCGAAGATCGGCGCATCGGAGAACGCGCGGATATCGCCCGCGAGCACGAGATCCTGCGATGCCTTCATGCGAGCCGGCTTGATGACCTCGACCGTCTGCACGCCATGCTCGTTCGCATCGCGCTCGAGTTCCGCATGCGCCGCGCGCCGCGACCATATGCCTTGCGCGACGAGCACGACGACCACCACGAGCGCGATCACGAGCCATAAGCGCCCGCGTCGCTGATTGCCCGATCTTTGCGAGCCCTGCTCTTTCATCCTTGCTCCACCCACGTATCGATTGCTTATTGATTCGTTCTATTGCGCCGCTTCTCTGGCCGCCGCGTCCGGTCCCTTGCCGCGCGCTTCCATGCGCCGGTAGATCATCGAGAACACGACCGGCACGAAGAACAGTGTCGCGATCGTGCCGACCATCAGTCCGCCGATCACCGCGCGCCCGAGCGGCGCATTCTGCTCGCCGCCTTCGCCGAGGCCGATCGCCATCGGCACCATGCCGATCATCATTGCAAGCGCCGTCATCAGCACGGGCCTGAAGCGCGAATAGCCCGCTTCGAGCGCGGAACGCACTGCATCGCCATGCTCGGCGAGCGCCGATCGCGCGAAGCTCACCACGAGAATGCTGTTCGCGGTCGCGATGCCTATACACATGATCGCGCCCGTCAGCGCGGGAATCGACAGCGTCGTGTGCGTGAGGAACAACATCCACACGATGCCCGCGAGCGCGCCCGGCAATGCGGTGATGATGATGAACGGATCGAGCCACGACTGGAAGTTCACGACGATCAGCAGATACACGAGCACGACCGCGAGAATGAGGCCGAACGCGAGACCGGAAAACGATCCGTTCATCGTCTCGACCTGGCCGCGCATGTCGATCGACGAGCCCTTGGGCAACTCGCCGCGCGCTTCGTCGATGATGCGCTGCACGTCGTCGGACACCGCGCCGAGGTCGCGCCGCTCGGTCGTCGCATAGAGATTGATCGTGGTCTGCGCGTTGTAGTGATAGACGACCGCATCGCGCGCGCTGCGCGACAGCGATGCGAGCGCGCCGAGAATATTCGTCTTGCCGCTCGCGGACGTGACGGGAATGTTCGCCACCGATTGCAGCGAGTCCATGTCGTATTGCGGCGCCGTGGTGATGACGTTGTAGCTCACGCCGTTCACGGGATTGAGCCAGAAGGTAGGCGTCGTCTGCTGACTGCCCGAAAGCGTGATGAGCAAATTGTTCGCGACATCGCGCTGCGTGAAGCCCGCTTGCAGCGCCTTGGTGCGATCAACTTCGACATTGATCGACGGCAGATCGGACGGCTGCTGGATGCGCGCATCGACGAGTCCCGGCACGCGGCGAATCTTTTCCAGCAAGCGGTTCGCGAGCGCGCGATTGGCCTGCGCATCGCGTCCGGTGATGGCTATGTCGATGGGCGCGGGCACGCCGAAGTTGAGAATCTGGCTGACGATATCCGCGGGCAGAAACGAGAACGTCACGCCGGGGAACTCTTGCGGCAGGCGCTTTCGCAATTCATGGATATAGCCTTCGGTCGGCGCGTGATTTTCGTTCAGGCTGATGAGCACGTCGGCGTCGGCGGAACTGACCGTGCCCGTGTTGCTGTACGAGAGGTTGATGCCCGACACCGGCAAGCCCATGTTGTCGATGATCGAGCGAATCTCGCCGCGTGGAATCAGTTGCCTGATGCGTGCATCGACTCGATCGGTGAGCGCCGCCGTTTCCTCGATACGCGTGCCGGTCTTCGCGCGCAAATGCAGGGCGATCACGCCCGAATCGATCGACGGAAAGAAGTCGCGTCCGAGGAACGGTGCAAGCCCGAGCGAGAGCAGACAGCACAACAGGAAGAGCGCCGCGAAGCGTCCCGGATGCGTGAGGCGCGCTTCGAGAAAACGTCGATAGCGATTGCGCACGGATTCGAAATGGCGCTCGAACGCGAGATGGATGCGCACGAACGGATTGCGCGAGCCCTTCATCGATTCGACATCGCCGCCCATGTGCTCGTGATGGCGCAACAGGTATTTCGCGAGCGTCGGGATCAGCGTGCGCGAGAAGAAGTACGACGCGAGCATCGCGAACACGACGGCCTCGGCCATCGGCACGAAGAGGTAATGCGCTACGCCGGTCAGGAGGAACATCGGGATGAACACGATGCAGATCGAGAGCGTCGATACGAGCGTCGGCACGGCGATCTGCTGTGCGCCATCGAGAATCGCCTGCTCCAGTTCCTTGCCCTCTTCCAGGTTCTGGCTGATGTTTTCGATTGCAACTGTCGCGTCGTCGACGAGAATGCCGACCGCGAGCGCGAGACCGCCGAGCGTCATGATGTTGATGGTCTGCCCGATCACGGACAGCGCGACGATGGACGTCAACATGGACAGCGGTATCGAGATCGCGATGATGAGCGTCGCGCGCCAGCTTCCAAGGAAGAGCAGGACCATCAACGCAGTCAGCCCCGCCGCGATCACCGCTTCACGCAAAACGCCCGACACCGATGCGCGAACGAAGAGCGACTGATCCGCTACCGGTTCGATCCTGAGCGACTCGGGCACCATGCCGCGTAACGTCGGCAACAGGTTCTTCACGCGCGCGACGATATCGAGCGTCGATGCATTGCCGCTCTTATTGATCGTGAGTAAGGATGCGCGCGTGCCGTCCACGCGCACGATATTGGTCTGCGGCTGAAAACCATCGCGCACATGCGCGACGTCCTTGATATAGATCGTGCCGCCCGGACCCGTGCGGATCGGTATGTCGTTGAGCCCTTCGATCGAACCGGGACTCGCGTTCAGGCCGACCGAGTATTCCGTCGAGCCGATCTTCGTCGTGCCCGTGGGCAGAATGAGATTCTGCGCGCTGATCGCGTTGACGACATCGGTGGGTGCGAGGTTCTTCGCCTGCAGCTTGCGCGAGTCGATATCGACCATGATCTGCCGCTGCTTGCCGCCATAAGGCAGCGGCACCGATGCGCCCTGCACGGTCGCGAGTTGCGTCTTCAGGAAGCTGTTGCCGAAGTCGTAAAGCTGCTGCTCGGTGAGTTCCGCCGACGACAACGCGAGCCGCAAAATGGGCACCGTCGATGCGTTGAAGCGCAGGATGTTAGGCGGCGTGATGCCCGGCGGCAGCGAGCGCAATTGCGTCTGCGAGAGCGCGGTGATCTCGGCGATCGCTTCATCGACGTTCGCGTTCGGCTGGAAGTAGATGCGAATCACCGCGATGCCCGGCAGCGATTCCGACTCTATATGCTCGATGTCGTTCACCGCCACCGACAAGCCGCGCTCGTAGTTCAGCGTGATGCGCCGCTCCATCTGATCGGGCGGCAAGCCCGTGTACGACCAGATGACGCTGACGACAGGAATATCGATGTTCGGAAAGATATCGGTCGGTGTGCGCAGGATGACGAGCGGACCGATGATCAGCAAAAGCAGCGACAGGACGATGAACGTGTACGGGCGCTTGAGCGCGAGTCTGACGATCCACATCTAAATTCTGCCTGCCCCGTTTGGTGTTCGTTATTCGAATACTCTTCGACTACTGCGCGAATGCACCCGCTACGATGACACAACAGAAGCTTACAAAACAATTCGCGCAAACGGTTGCGAGGGTTTATGCGGAAGGATTTCTGCAGAAGAATGCGAGGCCGCACCGAAATTGGAGCGCGAGCGCCAATTGGTGGGAAGCGGATTGCGCCTCGCGGAACGCGAGGCGCTTAAAGAAACAGGGCTTTTAGACGGTCGCGGGACGCAGGTCGAGCACGCGTTTCGCTTTGCCCGTGGCGGTCGTCGGCAGCTCGCCGGAATCGAGCACGCGCACTTGCGTCGACACACCGACCATCGTCTTGACGCGGCTTTGAAGCTCGCGCGAGAGACCGGCACGCTCGCTGTCGTTCAACGTCGCGCAGACTTCGGCGCGAGCTTCCACGGAAACGGACAGCGAATCCATGTGACCCTCGCGCGATACGCACAGTTGATACTGGCCGCTCAGGCGCGGAATCGCGAGAATCAATTCTTCGATCTGGCTCGGGAACACATTCACGCCGCGAATGATCAGCATGTCGTCCGAGCGGCCCGTGATCTTCGCGAGACGGCGCATCGAACGCGCGCTCGGCGGCAGCAACGACGTGAGATCGCGCGTGCGATAGCGGATCATCGGCATCGCTTCCTTCGTGAGCGACGTGAAAACGAGTTCGCCCGTGCTGCCTTCAGGAAGCACTTCTCCCGTTACCGGATCGATGATCTCGGGATAGAAATGATCTTCCCAGATGGTCGGACCATCCTTCGTTTCGATGCATTCGCACGCGACGCCCGGCCCCATGATCTCCGACAGCCCGTAGATATCGAGCGCCTGAATGCCCGCGCGCGTTTCGATCTCGCTGCGCAAGCCCTGGCTCCACGGCTCTGCGCCGAAGATGCCGATCTTGAGCGACGTATTCGCCGGGTCCATGCCCTGGCGCGCCATCTCGTCGAGCAGATTCAACATATACGACGGCGTGACGAGAATGATCTTCGGCTCGAAGTCGCGGATCAGTTGCACCTGCTTCTCGGTCTGCCCGCCAGACATGGGCACGACCATGCAGCCCAGACGTTCCGCGCCATAATGAATGCCGAGACCGCCCGTGAAGAGGCCATAGCCGAATGCATTGTGCAGCGTATCGCCCTTGCGCCCGCCCGCGGCGCGAATCGAACGCGCGGTGACATTGGCCCATGTGTCGATGTCCTTCGCCGTGTAGCCGACCACTGTCGGCTTGCCCGTCGTGCCGCTCGATGCATGCACACGCACGACCTGATCGCGCGGCACCGCGAAGAGCCCGAACGGATAGTTGTCGCGCAAATCGGTTTTCGTCGTGGTCGGAAACCGCGCGAGATCGGACAGCTCGCGCAGGTCATCCGGATGCACGCCTGCCGCATCGAATGCGCGGCGATAGTGCGCCACGTTCTCATAGGCGTGTCGCAACGACCACTTCAGGCGTTCGAGTTGCAGCGCCTGTAGTTCGTCACGGCTCGCGCGCTCGATCGGTTCCAGTTCGCCTTGCTGTGCAATGGATTGGACCACGGTTGTCTCCTGCATGATTGAATGAATGATCGATGAATGACGCGAATTCGCTTTAGTGGAAGCGCTGGCCCGAATAGCGCAGAGCCGAAATCAGCGGCGATGCGCGATAGCGGTCTTCGCCGTAATGCGTTGCGAGATGGCGCAACACATCGTGAATGCGTGCAATGCCGATGCGCTCGCCCCACGCGAGCGGCCCGAGCGGATAGTTCACGCCCTTCTCCATCGCGAGATCGAGATCAGCGCTCGTGCAGACGCCCTGATTCACCGCGTCTGCCGCTTCGTTGACGAGCATCGCGACGGTGCGCATCACGGCCATGCCGGCGATATCGTTCATCGGCACCACGGCATAGCCAGCCTTTGACAGTGCGCCGGCTGCGGCGGCGTAAGCATCGTCGTCGCATTGACGCGCACGCGTGATCGCGATGCTCGGCGCGTGCGCATAGTCGAGCGCGAGATCGATCAGCACGATGTTGTCGATGCCGAGCGCGTGCGCGCGTTCGGTGGCGGTGCGGCCATCGGTGAGAAAGAGATACGCGTCGTCGATTTGAGCGACGAGGCCGGGCATATCGTTGCGCTTCGCGCTCGCATCAGCGAGGCAGGCTTGCAGATGCTCATACAGCGGCGCGCTTTCACCGAGCACGATGTTCGAAGGCGTGCGCGTATGCGTCTCGATGCGCGCAGCAGGCTTCGCGGCATCCGCAGCATAGTCGTAGAAGCCACGGCCCGTCTTGCGGCCGAGAAAGCCCGCGTTCACCAGTTCCTGCTGAATCAGCGAAGGCGTGAAGCGCGGATCGTTGAAATACGCGTTGAACACCGATTGCGTCACGGCGAAGTTCACGTCGTGACCGATCAGATCCATCAGTTCGAACGGGCCCATTCTGAAGCCGCCCGAATCGCGCATGACGGCATCGATGGAAGCCGCGTCCGCGCCCTGCTCGTTGAGGACACGAAGCGCTTCGGCATAGAACGGCCGCGCCACGCGATTGACGATGAAGCCCGGCGTCGATTTTGCATGAACCGGCTGCTTGCCCCATGCGGCCGACGTGGCGTACACCGTTCGCGCGACATCATCCGATGTAGCGAGTCCGCGCACGACTTCGACGAGCGCCATCAGCGGCGCGGGATTGAAGAAGTGCATGCCGACCACGCGCGATGGATGCTTCAGGGCCGCAGCAATCGCCGTGATCGAAATGGACGATGTGTTGGTCGCGAGGATGCACTCGGGCGTCACGATGTTTTCGAGCTCGCCGAAGAGCGCGCGCTTGACGTCGAGCCTTTCGGCGACGGCTTCGATGACGAGGGACGCCGTGCGCAAGTCCGCGAGATTTGTAACGATACGCACGCGGTCGACAGCTTTATCTCCTTTTGCCTGATCGAGCTTCTTCTTGTCGATCAGGCGCTGCACGTTCGTCGCGATGCCGATGTGCGCCTTATCGAGCGCTTTCGCGTCGAGGTCGTAAAGCAGCACGGTGTGCCCCGCGAGCGCCGCGACTTGCGCGATGCCCGCGCCCATCGCCCCCGCGCCGATCACGCCCACGATCGCCGATGTCTGGATAGCCTGTGTCATGTATCGCGGCCCTCAAACCCGCTCGATCGCGATCGCGATGCCCTGGCCCACGCCGATGCACATCGTGCACAGCGCATAGCGACCGTTGCGGCGCTCGAGTTCATACATCGCGGTCGTGACGAGACGCGCGCCGGATGCGCCGAGCGGATGACCGAGCGCGATGGCGCCGCCGTTCGGGTTCACGCGCGGATCGTCTTCCGCGAGGCCGAGTTGACGCAGCACCGCGATGCCTTGCGATGCGAAGGCTTCATTGAGTTCGATGACGTCGAACTGTTCCAGCGTGAGACCCGTGCGTGCGAGGAGCTTCTTCGTCGCGGGCGCGGGACCGATGCCCATGATGCGCGGCTCGACGCCCGCCGTCGCCATGCCGATGATGCGCGCGCGCGGCGTGAGGCCATTGCGCTTTGCCGCCTCCTCGTTCGCGATGATGAGGGCGCATGCGCCATCGTTCACGCCCGATGCATTGCCCGCCGTCACGCTGCCATCAGGACGCACGACGCCCTTCAGCTTCGCGAGCGTGTCGAGCGTGGTTTCGCGCGGATGCTCGTCGCGATCGACCGCGATCGTTTCGCCCTTCTTTTGCGGCACATTCACTGCAACGATCTCCTGCGCGAGCGTGCCATCGGCCTGTGCGCGCGCGGCGCGCTGCTGGCTGCGCAGTGCGAAGCGATCCTGCGCATCGCGAGAGATACCGAAATCGACGGCGACGTTCTCCGCGGTCTCTGGCATCGAATCGACGCCGTAGCGCTCGCGCATCGCACGATTGATGAAACGCCAGCCGATGGTCGTATCGAAGATATCGGCCGAACGCGAGAAAGCACTCGACGCCTTGCCCATCACGAATGGCGCACGCGTCATGCTCTCGACGCCGCCAGCGACATAGAGCGAGCCGTCGCCGGCCTTTATGGCGCGTGCAACGCTGCCGACCGCATCCATGCCCGAACCGCACAGGCGGTTGATCGTCGAGCCGGGCACGTCGATAGGCAAGCCCGCCAGCAAGCCCGACATGCGCGCGACGTTGCGGTTGTCCTCGCCTGCCTGATTGGCGCAGCCGTAGATCACGTCGTCCACCTGCGTCCAGTCCACCGATGCGTTGCGCTTCATGAGCGCGGTGATGGGCACGGCGCCGAGATCGTCGGCGCGGACGTCCTTGAAAACACCGCCATAGCGGCCGATGGGCGTACGAATCGCATCGCAGATGAAGGCTTCAGTCATGACAAGTCTCGATGTGGAGGATGATCGATCGCCACGAAGCCGCGCAATGGTTACATTGCTAAGGGCTTCGGGCTTGAATTGATTGTTCTGGAAATGCTTCGGCTTCAGGCGCATCGTTGCGATGCGCGTCTTTCATAGGAATCGGGGCGGCGTCTCTTTAGCGCTCGTCGAAACTCACCACCACGCGCTCGCTCACCGGATGACATTGGCAAGTCAGCACGAAGCCATCATCGATTTCGTGCTGTTCGAGCGTGTAGTTCTTCTCCATCTTCACTTCGCCT